>Ga0265295_1001713_pt1 | contig 37527 bp, 48 predicted proteins | sample Munlansysbiofilm_FD_192503 | JGI IMG/M metagenome (GOLD analysis project Ga0265295, IMG submission 192503) | Leachate microbial communities from a municipal landfill in Southern Ontario, Canada - Methane capture system biofilm | ecosystem: Engineered > Solid waste > Landfill > Unclassified ... | reverse complement strand
TAGAGTGACAAAATATGAGCCTATCTATTTTGTCAAGAATTATTTGCAGATTTCAAAAACTACTTTTTGATCCTAAATGCTCTTACTTTTTCACCAGACCCTGAGGATTATGTGCAAAGGTCTTATATTAATAAAACCAAGAGGGCTTGTCCGAAAAGGGTTGCGGCGACTTCGTTGGAGAGCAGGCATAAAAATTTGTCAGGAATCAAGTCAGACTGTTCACATTAAACAACAGAAAGGCAGATCCAACATTGTCATTTCTGCCATTGCGTCTTTGGCGAAAGGTGGAAGCAGTTCACAACTATTGCTGATATTTGCTTGCAAGCTATGCTATAGATCTGAAAACCGGGCTTCAGGAGAGATTCCATGAACTATCTGCAGCCCTGACTCATTAGGAGGTATAGATGACAAATCCCAATATGTTGTTAAACCAAGGTACACAGGCCGGCACGCTTCCGAGCGATTTTCACGAGTGCCGGGTCCGGTTCAACCGCAGTTTTCTCTCTGAGGATTTGGAGTACGCTGGCCAAGCCTGCAGTGTGGCCCAAAACCTTGCGGACCTTGATGGCGCGGAAAAAGAGGAATTGGCTCGCTGGTTACTTATGCTGGGGCGTATAGACGAAGCGCTTGCCCAATTGTCTGACATTCTCTCGGAAGATCCTAAAAACCATTCCGCCGCCTTGCAGAAGGCAAGGATACTCAGACTCCATCATGTTGCCTCAGATTATCTTGAATTTATCAATTCTCGCCTGGAGTCCTTCCCGGACCATCGGCCCTATTATCTTGATTGCCGGAAGCATTGCCGGGACAATGACGACCGGGAACAGGCAGGCAAATTGGAGGAACTAGCGGCAGCAAACGGGGTGTTATTGCCATCAGCAGACAGATCAGCAGCTGAATCTAACCCCGGAGATGACGCGCAAACTTCGGATTTTTCCGAGGCGGATCTGCTGACAATGCTCCGCGTCTTCCGGGGCAGAGAAAACTGCCATGCCCGCCAGTGGATCTCCGACGACGGAAAACACGGCTACAATCCAGTGCATGAACCCCTTAACATAAACCACTTACGCAACCACCTACTCGGCATCCAGACGATCGGCGTGTATCAACTGGACCTGGCCAACCGGGTAAACTGGATCGTCTTTGACCTTGATCTTAACAAGTCGCACCTAGATGACTTGCATGACCAGGATTTCCGGCTTTGGCTGGAGAACGGCTACCAGAGGGTTACATCCAATTTCCGCGCCGTGCTGCGGACTTATGGTTTGGAGATGAATCTGGAATTCAGCGGCTACAAAGGCTATCATATCTGGATCCTGCTGGAGGAACCGGTTTCCGCAAAATTCGCCAGGAGCCTGGCTCAGAGGATAGCGGCACAGGTGAGTCTGGAAAACCTGCCGCTGGGCATAGAGATATTCCCCAAACAGACCCGCGCTTCAGCGGCAAACTATGGCAACCTAGTTAAACTGCCTTACGGCATCCATCGCTTGACGGGCCTGCCAAGTTCTATGCTCGACGAAGATGGCAAGCTGATTGGCTTTCAGGATTTTGTGCGGAACGCCAACAAAGTTTCAGCTTCCACGTTCCTTTCGGCGCTGTATTCTTTGGATCCGGACATTGTTAATGTTTCAGTTTCCGCAGAACCGGGGCAAGAAGACGGTAGAACGGAGGACGCAATCGAGATTGGGGCGGACCCGGAAACAGACCCCGAATGGCTTTGCCTCAAAGAAAACTGCCAAGCCCTTTGGAAGCTAGACAGCATGGTTCAAAGCAGGAGTGAACTGACAGCGGGACAGAAAAACGTGCTGCGCTATACTTGCGGATATCTGAAAAACGGCCCGGCAATCGTCAATTCCCTACTGCGCAGATTACCCGGCTATGATTCCCGGGACCTCATGCGCTCGGCCTTCCGGGGCAACTCGATGGGCTGCCCCAAGATCCGTTTGCTGCTGGGGGATCTGCTCGAAAAAGGGACATGTAACTGCGAATTTGGCGACGCGCAAGCAATGTATCCCACTCCTTTGTTACATTTGAAGCAGTTGGAAGACCGCAGGCCCGCGCCGTTGCGGGAAAACGATCTGAAGCTGAGAGAAATGGTCTCAAACTATCTGAAGTTGAAGAAAGACAGCCAAACTCTCTCAGAACGGTTAAGCGAGGCTGAAACAGATATCCTGACTGCGTTTGCCGATGCCGGAGTAGATGCGATAACAACGCCCTATGGAGTTCTGACCAGATCGGGCAAACCTGATGATGCTTCATTGGTGCTTAAACTTAAATAGCAGAAAATGAAAGGATGAAACCATGAACCTTAATCAACGCAAAGAGCTATTCTTCCAAGCTGAGGAACTTACGAACAGCGGTAATCCAACCGCGGCGGCCGAGCTTCTTTCGAAGCTGTACAGCGAATCAGGCGACAATGGGGATTTTCCCCTAGTTTACAAGCTATTGTATACCCTGAATAAATCCGGAGATTATCCTCGGGCGATCGAGCTGGGTCTCAAGGCTTGCGCTATGCCGGGCGTCTGGGATGGCATCCGCCAGAACACTGCCTGGTGCATGTATTTCCACTATTTCAAGGGAGCAGGCCAGTTAGGCGGAGCTGACGCGGTGGAGCATCTGGAAAAGATGGAAGCTATTTTTCCTCAAAGACAGGGTCTTCATCCCCTGCCCTTAAGCGTTTTTGCCCTGCTCAAAAAACATCCTGAATTCCCCCCAGTGTTTGTGATACAACTCTGTCGGTTATTGGACCCCTTCATGCTCAATCCAGAGCCCTGCCCATCGCCCAACGGAGGCAAGGATTTGCCCTCAGCAAGGGAACAATACACCTCCATCCTTACCAGGGCGCTGTATTCGTCTGGCGACTATTCCGAATGCCTGAGATTGTGCGGCGAAACCCTGGAAAACGGGATTCAACTTTCATCGGGGAATGGGATCTGGTTACTGCGCCGGAAAGCCCTCTGCCATTTCCGGCTGGAAGACCTAGATCAGGCCATGGAAATGTTTGAGAGCATCATCAAGATAAAGCAGGATTGGTTCCTGCTGCATGAGGCCGCCGAAGTGGCATTCAAGCTGAAGCGTCACAGCCAGGCGCTAAGCCTTGCTGTCCGGGCCGCTCAGTCTTTCGGGGACACCGAGAACAAGATCCACCTCTGGGAGTTGTTGAGGCAGATTGTCTCCCGGGAGAAGCAGTTCGACCTTGCCCTGGCCTTGTTAAAGCTGAGTGCCTCCATCCGCAAATTCAAAGGCTGGAAGATCGATCAAAATCTGTTGCGGGAGTTAACAGACCACAACATCTCCTTGGATACGCTGCCCCATTTTATGGCGCTGCGTGGCCCGATCATGGATGCTTTGGATGATATGATCCACCGTGATACCCCTTGGTTGACAGGAAAGATAGGCAAGCTACTGCCGCATGGTAAAGCCGGCTTCATCCTGTCGGGGAAGTCTTCATACTATTTCCGGGTCAGGGATTGCAGGATGTCCACCGCGAAGCTGGCTGCGGGGCTTGCTGTCAGATTCCATCTCCAGGCTTCTTATGATCCTCAAAAACAGCGGGAAAGCCAAAAAGCGGTCAATATCCGCCCGGCCTGAGTATGTCAGTTGTTTACATTGCCGATCAGGGAGCCTCTGTTTGCAAACGGGGGGACAGGCTTCATGTTTTCAAGGGATTCCATCTCCTGCGCTGGTTTCATACCAAAGACATTTCACAAATGATCATCGTGGGCAACATAACCCTTACCACTCCGGTCTTGACCTATCTCCTCAAGCACAGGATCGACACAGTATTTCTTTCCTATTACGGAAAATTCAAAGGCCGGCTGGTGGGCGAATTCGGCAAGAACGTTCAATTGAGAGTGGCTCAGTACCAGTTCCTGGATTCCCAGACTAACCGGGAACAACTTGCCGCCACCTACATTAAGGGGAAACTGGACAACATGCAGGAGCACCTCGGCAGGAGACTCAAACGCAACAAAAACATGTTGATCTCGGAGGCCATCCTTAGGAATCAGGGTATCATTGAGAGGCTTACCGGAGCCTCAATTGACCTGGACAGCATCCGGGGGTATGAAGGAATAGCTGCAAAAAACTATTTTACCGCCTTCCCCGTCCTGATAACAAATGAGGGATTCTCCTTTTCAGGCCGCAACAGACGCCCTCCCCGCGATGAAGTCAACGCCCTGCTGTCTCTGGGTTACACTTTCCTGATGAACCAGGTAATGGGGGCTACTTATGTTTGTGGATTGGACCCCTATTTCGGAGCTTTGCATGATATCGCCTATGGCAGGCAGTCACTCGTATTGGACCTGATGGAAGAATTCCGGCCACTTGTCGACAACCTGATCATCACCATCATCAACCGGAAAGAAATTAGACCCGGACACTTTGTTTACAACGCTTTGCCTGATGACGAAGCAGAGGAGGATGGCTTAGATCCCGGTACTCGACTTCTGCCGGTCTCCCTTAATCAGGATGGCATGAAGATAGTGATCACATCCTTTGCCAAAATGGTTAACTCCCGTTTTACTTTGGAACAACCTGCGGGGGATTGGAGCCTGAAAGACATTTTCCTTCTCCAAGCCAGAAAACTAGCCGCGCATTGTCAGAAAAAGAAAGATTACAGCCCCTTTGCCTGGACATAAGTTTTTAGAGATAGCCTGATGATGGAGAAAAAATGGCCGACATGAAACTATACCTGGTTTGCTTTGACATAGTCTCAAACAAGATCAGGCGTCAGGCTGTAAAATGCCTTCTCAAATACGGAAAGCGAGTGCAAAAAAGCGTGTTCGAATGCCTTCTGAACGAACGGCAATTCCCCCAGATGAAGTCGGAACTGGACAAACTGATCAGGCGCGAAGAGGACAGCATCCGCTATTACCTGTTATGCGCCAACTGCGCGCGCAACGTGGCGGTATCAGGTTTGGGAGCATACACAACAGAGGAGAAACTTGTAAGAGGTCACTTATTCTTGCATACAAGGTCACCATTCTTGCATAAAGGGTTTTTCCCATAGATACAGCTCCGCCTACAGCTGCATTTTTGTCATCTGCAGCTATAGGCACGAGGTCACGATTCTTGCAATTTAGGTCACCATTCTTGCATACCATCCTTTTTTACGAGAGTGATTTTGCATGACAGAATATGTAAAGTATATCATCGTGAAGGAGCCCATGAAATTAGATGCGTTTTGGCGTTAATCATCATTCGAAAGTAGTGTGGAAGGTGATTTCGAAGGATGCCCATTCGCCCGCCTCGATGGTGACGGGGATCAAGAGTTTTTTGCGGAATATAAGTATTTCGGGCGCGCCCGAATACCGTCCAACCGCTCGGCCTCCGATACCTATTTCGTTGATTACCACCGCCTCCGCAGTGGTGTTTTTAATAAGCCGCGACATGGTAAAGCGGGGGTCATTATCATCGTATATAGCGGCACCAAACACGGTCTCAGCGAACTCCAACGATGCAGTGGTCAGGCGAGTGCCCAGGTCGTAGAAAGTAATATCCTCCGCGGCGTCACCAGTGCCGACCTGAAGGCCAGTTTTAGTGTAAGAAATGTTGTAATTCCAGCGGTAATAATTGTTGCTGTCATACGGACCGGTGGAAGTCCAGTCAGCATTATCAAAGGTCTTTATCGTGGGTATATACGCCGAAAAAGTGCTGGCCAGCATGCGGGTAAAGTTGCGAGGCCAGACAGAGGACAAAGAGATAACCAGGGAGAATTTTTTGGTGGCATCTTCCGGAAAAGTGTAGTCGATTTTGTCGTGGGAGAAAAGATAGTAGGTGGCGCCTTCGCTGAAGGTTAGGCCGATCTCGGTGATGGCGAGGTTGCCACCGGAGATATTGGTAAAGTGCTTGGCAAATATGATCTGGGAGGTGTTGTCATTAGTGTCTTCGACCAGATCGACGAAGAGGGGGGTGAACTCAACATCGTCGGCGGTGAGCGGGGTGGCCAGGGCATACATGGTTGAGGCGCGAGAGGGTGCGCCGGTGCCGAGGATGATGCCGCCGTTGAGGTAACCGGTGGTGAGGCTTTGGGCTGGGAACACCCCCACGACGCTGTCGGAGGAATTGACAAGGTTTTCACCGGACGCTCCCTTGACAAAGCCGTTTCTAAAATGGCGGATAAAGTTGTTTGTAAACGAATCAAAGCGGATCTCCCTGGGGTGGGAGCCGTCGAGATCGGAGATGATGAGGCGGGCGTCGATGGCCTGGCGGAAGCCGATGCGGGTTTTACAGGTTTTCATATTTTAGTCCTTTATTCGGGATCGGTGGGGGCAGGGACGGAGAGGGAAGCCATCTCGCCTTCGTCCAGGTAAAGGCGAACTGCGTCGGCGGCGGCGCGGACGGAGAGGGAGGCCATATCCCCTTCATCCAGGTAAAGGCGAACTGCGTCGGCGGCGGCGCGGACGGAGAGGGAGGCCATATCCCCTTCATCCAGGTAAAGGCGAACTGCGTCCGTGGGGGCTGGCACGGAGAGGGCAAAAGAAAAGAGGCGATCGACGTTGTCGAAGTCGATGAACTCGGGGGCGTCGGCCCAAGCGGCGCGAAAGCGGGCGGTGGTTTCGGCAGTGTATTCGCGGAGATCATCGGGGAGGGGCGGCAGGGCCTCACAGGTGACGGGGAATTGGAGAAGGCCGGTGCCCTGGTAGGTGAACTCAATGTAGAGCTGGCCGGGGGCGGTGAGGAAGCTTAGGAGGGTGGAGTATTCGGCTGCCGTGAGGATAAATGTGGCGTCGACGAGATGCTCGAACCAGGGTCCGCGGCGGTGAATGAAAGAGGGATCAAAGGCGTTGGGCTTTTCCACTGAGTAGCGCTTGGTGGGGGTGTAATCCACGCGGGTGGCGTCAAAGCGGAGATAGGCGGCAGAGGCGTCCGGATTGACACGGCAAAGGCGGATGGTGGTGGGAGTAATGGGGATCATGGGTGAATGTCCTCGATGCCGGCCGGAACCTCGTAATCATCCCAGTCGATGGGCGCGAGGGTCTCGTAGCTGGAGACCAGGGAAAGGGAGGTTTCGGCAATGTATTCGCGCAGATCATCAGGAAGGGGCGGGAGTTCCGAGACGGAGACGGGGAGCTGGAGGACTTCGGTACCGGCCCAGGTGAACTCTATATAGAGGGCGCCGGGGGCGGCCAGGAAGTCGACGAGAGCCTGATAATCAGACGCGGCCAGGATAACCGTGAGGTCGATGCTGTCCTCGTGATAGACGCCGACGCGGTGGCTGAACCAGGGCATGGTCTCCGGGCTGGGCGTGGAGCGCCACGCCAGCTTGGGCGCGTAGTCCACGCGGCAATCGGGCAGCGTGAGGAAGGAGGGGCCTGTGATCCGGACGCGGATCAATCGGGCGGCGGTAGTTTCCAAGCGTTTATCTTCCAGGAGTCGTTTACAAAGTCGGGCTGGATCTCGGTGACGGCGTAGAGTTCGCCATCGATGGAAAGGATAGAATGAAGGTTGAGCGGGTAGGTGTCCAGGCCGAGGATCTCGAGATCGGCGACCCAGCGGGCAGAGTGATATTCGTTTAGCCAGGCGATGACCGTGGCGGAGAGAACGTCGCGGGTATCGCCGGCGAGAACGGAGAAGGGGGATTCGTCGAGGGGTTCGTAATCGAGGCGGGATAACTCCAGGGAGAGGAGGTCCGCCGCGGCGATGGTGACGGCCGTGGTACTGGGCGCGGGCTTGTTCAAAAGGCGGAGATTGCCGTCCGGGTCCGAGACGACGGTGGCGTTGTTCATGAGGAGGGCCGCGTGAAGGACGGAGAGGCAGTTGGTGGTCTCGGTACCGGCGCCGACGGGGTAAAAATCGCCGAGGTGGAAATAGGTGGGGATAAGGTTGCCAGAGACTTCCAGGGCCACGGACTCATCCTCGGTGTAATTCAGGGAGTAGTCGGTGTCGCCGACCGATTCGTCCGGATCCACCAGGTCGGGTTCGATGATGGACCAGGTCTTGTTTTGTTCGGCAAAAAAAGAATCCAGGGCGGAATCGGCGGCCTCTCCGGCAGCCACGGAGTCCTCGAGGAGGACCCAGCCGGAGCTGTGGGTGTGGGTATGTTTGGTGTAGGCGAGGCCGTTGAATATCTCGATGATGACGGCCTGGGTCTGGAAGCGATAGCGGTCATAATTGCCGCTTTTTTCCGCGAGTTGGCAGCGGCGGAGGAGGAGATAGAACTCGACGCGGTTGCTGCCCATGGGGGGCGTGTACCAGCCCATGGCGGTGGTGGTGAGACCGCCGGAGCCGGTGGTCCAGGAGTAGGCCCAGCCATCGGCGTCCGGGGGCAGGGTGAGGATGGCGGAGACATCGATGGTGTCCAGGACGAGGGGATCAGGATCCGGCTCCAGGAGGGGCTGGGAGAAGTCCGCACTGGAGACGGGAAGGTCGATGGAGAGGTCGAGCTCAATCCTGGTGATGAACATCTGGAGGATCTGGGGGAGGGTGTAGCCGCCGGTGGCAATGTAGAGAGTGGCAAAATCACTGAAGAGCTGAAGGAGCTTGGTTTTTTCGTAACAAGTGAGGGTGAGGATGCCGGCGGCGGGAGACCAGGAGAGGGCGGAGGTGTCGATAACGCCGGTGAAGATAAGGGGGTCGTCGCGGTAGACCTGGACTTCGTAGTGGGAGAGATAGCGGTCGTGTTCGTAGTTTCCGCTGATGATGTATTCAGTGATCCAGGCGTCCGGAAAACACTCGATGACGAGGCGGCGGGGCTCGCGGAGGTAGGAGCTGGAAGAGGCGAGTTTATCCGGGGAGAGGGTGAGGGAAATGATTTTGCGATCGGCGGCGGTGTCCGTGAGGGAGTGGACCACGTCGGGGTAGTCGACGGCGTCAGTTTTGCCCTGGACAAAGTCAATTTTAAAGAGGTTCATTTAACGCAACGGCACAGAGACAAAAGGAAAGGCGGGAGTGAGCATCAGTAGGTGGAGCGGAGCTTTTGGCCGCGTTCGGTAAGTTCAGCGATCTTGACGGGGTGGTTGGCGAGGGGGTCGACGGAGACATTGACGACTGGGCGGTTGCCAAGGATGGCGGTTTTGAGGGCGCGGATCTCATCAATCAAAGTGTTGTTGGCGCCGGATATGGGTACCATGCCACCGGTGGCGTACGCAAATATGGGAGTGCTCGGCATCGGCACCACCGGCATCGGGATACGGGCAATAGCGGTCCGTATGGTATCGAGTGAAGCGGTGTTGATAAAATCAAAAAATCCTCTACCTAAGCTTGCCACCCGGTCCTTACGGATAATGTACTCACCGCCCTCCGCCTCGATATCAATGCCGCCCTGGGCGTGGCCAGGACCCACCAGGTATCCGCCCCAAGCGGCCTGGGGCTTATATTGGGTTTCAGAAATCTTTTTTACGTTTACATAGCCGGCGACCAAGGCAGCTGCAGCGGCGGCAATGCCGAGTCCGGGACCGACCCCTGGGATCCCAGCCATTGCTTTGTATGCGGCATTAGCCGCAGACAGAGCATCGACAATTGCCTGGGCGATTGCGAGCCCCTTCCAAGCCCTAAACCCTTTTTCAGATTCCTGGTCCATAGAGTTGGCAAGATCCCCCAGGATGCCGGATACCCCACCGAGCATCTGATCGGCCATTTCGATATTGAGCTTGAGGATGGTGGCGTTCTGCTGCTTAGTTATCTGCTCTTCAGTGATGCCGGCGGCGATCATTTTAGCCTTGCGACGGGCATAATAGCGCTCAATGGCTTTTATCTGAAGGTCATAGGACCTGTTGGATATTTCGAGACTCCGGTCCGCAAATTCCTCTTGTAACTCGGAAAGATCTCCCCACTCAGCCTTCTCCTCGTCAAGGGCGGCGATCCTCTGCTTCACCAGCTTATTATGCTGATCAGTTGATAGCTTTAACTTAGCTACCTCAATCTCAATTTGGTCTTTTTTCCACTCGTAATATCCAGCATCGGCGAATTTAACCTCTTCATAGTACTGCTCTGTTGCGGCCCTTTGCGCCTCCAACTGCTCAAACAGACGCCGCTTGGTCTCCTCGGTGACCTTGTCATCCTGGTCCTGTTTCCACTGGTCCAGATCCTCGATTGCCTTGATCTGAATATCTGAACCTTCCGCGCTGTATTTTTCTATCAGCGCCAGCCGTCTCTCATATTCCTCCTGAGTCTTGGTCGTCTGGTCCTTGGTATACTCGTCCAACTCCTTAACCATGCGTTCATATTCTTTTAGCTCGGCATCAGCGGCGTCTAAGATTGGCTTGATAGGCGTGCCGCCACCTCCGCCTTTGCCTCCGTCTCCAGAATCAAACGATAATAAGTCTGGCAATCCCAGCATGGCCTGCCTGTAAGCTTCCCCTATCTCATTCATCTCTCGTTTAGCAGCTTGTAAACGGCCGGTCAATGCCCCAAATGAGTTGATCTTTTTATCAAGCTTGTTCCATTCACCGTCGTTGCCAAAGTATGTGGCAGGATTGAACCCCATGGCGTTGTCGTCACTGGTCATAAAATCCCAGTCGATCGTCCCCATAAGTTCTCGTCTACGGGCCATCGCTGCGTTGTAGTCAGCCGCTCCAGCATTAACTTCAACTTGAAGCTCCGCGACCTTTCTCAGCTGGGCATTGTACTTCTCGCCATAAACTTCAGCCACCTTCTTCTGGACCAGTGCCTCCGACACCGCCGAAAGAGCCGAGGCGAGTTCATTGTACGATGCTGTTTCCATGTTTATGTTGGTCAGATAATCGCCATACTGTTCATTCATCGACTTTATGACAGTCTTCATCTCACCTTTGCTTTCAGCTGTTTGGTCAGTCCGTGATTTAAGCTCGAGCAAGCGTGTGGACAATGTCTTGAACTTTTCCGCCTCGATAGATATCTGGGTGTTTGCATCTGTGATCTCATCGGCTACAGTCCGTTGTGAATCAGCCACCTGATCCGCCGATGCAGCATAAGCGCCGTAGGCCATAGCCCCGGCGGTAACTGCGCCGGTAACCAGGGAGATGATGCCCACCACCGGATTGATGGCGGTTTTTAAAGCAACCACCGCGGCGGTGACCGCGACAATCGCCGTTGCCACGGTAGCGATCACCGGCACGGCCATCACCAGCCCAGCGATTACGCCCTTCAATACTGGATTCAGCCCGTTAAAAGCATCCATGATGGCCTTAAGCCACTTAAGCAAGGGGTTGAACACCTGGGCCAACATGCCACCCACATCTTCCTGCACGTCGCCCCACATGTTGCGGTTCTGAGTGCGCAGATCCGCGAGCGCTGTGGCGGTGCCGCCGTAGTCCTCACCGAGCTTTTCCACCAGATAGGAAACGCCTTCAATGGCCAGGCGGTCTTTATCCAGCTCGATGCCATGCCGGCCCAGCATTTCGGTATGGCCGTTCAAAGCGCGTCCCATGAGGTCAAAGGCCGATTCCATTGTCATGCCGGTGGCTGCGGTGGCCTCCGTAAAGTCGAGCAAATAGGGCGTGAGCTGTTTGATCTCATCAGTGCTAAGCTTGAATGTCTGGCTCATCTTGGCGAACATGGATAGCATCTCTTCATCGCCAAAGTTCGTCACCGACTGCATTTCCGACGCGTACACAGCCATCTCCTTGGCGGAGTCGCCAAACGCCACCGAGGCCAGCGTCAGAGCTCTGCGCTGTGCGAGCTCCGCGTCCAACAGCGCGTTGATTCCGGTGGCCAGTCCCTTCACCGCGGCCAGGGCGCCACCCACGGCTACCGTGATGTCGCGGATCGAGGCCAGCGCCGTGGATGCGTCCACCCTCAAAATGGACGGGCTTTCAACGCGGTTTTTGGTGGCGTCAGCCGCCGTTTCCACCTGCCTCAGTTCGCCGGTGGCGTTGCCTGTGTCGATCCTTAGCCTAAATGTCAGTTCAGCCATTCGCGGCCTTCCTGGCCCGCTGGTGGGCTATGCAAAAGCGCAGATACAGGTCCGGCAGTTCTAAGGCCGCAAAATCAGCCGCGCCAAAGCCCAGTTCGCGCAACGTCATTTCAAATTCTTCGAGGAGGTTCTGCTCTTTGCCGGAGCCGCTGGACTCGCCGCGGATCTTATACTTTTTAGCCAGCCGGCGAATTTCGGCGAACTGCTCCTCATATATGCGAAAAAATCGCTGATGTACTCCATTGCCTCGATGGCGTCCATGCCGTCCGGGTCCTGGCCCGATAGTATCCGGATCATGTCCTTGTCGATGTTTGATTCCACGATCATGTCAATGACCTGGCCCTCATTGATCTCCACGCTCTGCCCGCTCAGCAGCTGGTCCAGCTTCAGCCGGATAGAGCCCGTGGTCAAGGTCAAAGCCAGTATCTCGCGCAGTTGCGCGTAAGTCACTTTATTCATCTCAATCCCTTCATAATATGCCCCGGCTGAACGCCCGCAATAGAGGCGGCGCGGCGCTCGGTAAGCCGGGGCTGGTTAAGTGCAATGTGTGCGTCAGGACACCCGCTCGCCGCGCCCTGGAGGTTAGCGCGGCGTGAGAGAGGCAGGTGCCCGTTCGCGTTTCAAACATCGTTATCAGGTGCCAGCGGTGGCGGGAATGTCCTTGTAAACATACACCCGGTCGCTGGTGGCGCCGGTAAACTCGGTGCTCAGCTTCACGTTCCAAAGGCCGTCCGTGGTGCCGTCCCAGTCGACTGCCCATTTCATCCCGTTGAAGATTATCACGCGGTCTTTTTCGGTGTTCTGCATGAACATCGTGACGGTGGTGCCGGTGAAGGCTGTGGATTCCAGGAAGGCCTTTTGGAGGTTGCTGATCCCCACCAGGCTGATCTCTACTGTGGTGGTGCGCTTGCCCGCGACCTTGTAATTGCGTGTCTTAAGCGCAGTATTTTTGGATTCGACCTTGGCGGCGGCCTCGGCGAGCTCGCCGAGGACATCGAAGTAAGAGGCCAGGTTGGAGGCGATGGTGGCCTGGTCGCCGGTCATGGCGGCGAGGTCGGTGGCATCGAGGGTGCCTTCGGCGACGTAAACGTCGTCACCGATCATTTGTTCGATGAGCTCGTCGAAGGCGAGGTCGTCGGCATCGGTGCCGGCGGGGAAGGTGGTGAGTTTTTGGACGGTGGTGATGGCCATCAGAATACCGCCTTGATGAGTTTTTGCGCGCCGGCGAAGAGCCATTTGCGCTGGGTGTAAACGAACTCAATGGCGCCGCCGATCGTGCCGAAGACCTTTTCAAGCGTGGTTTTTCGCTTAGCGGGGAGGGCAGAATTGACGCGGGTTACCGCGAGCTGTTTCTTTTCGTGGTTCTCCAGGGATTTGGTGGCGGGCTCGTTGTTGATGTCCTGGATGACGTCGAGGATGATGGTGAGGATCTGGATAATCTTGGCCTTATCGATCTGCTTTTTGACGAGGAGACCGAGGATCCAGACGATGACGGCACCGAGCAGGGGCATGATGAGGGCCTGGTTTTCAATGATGAAGTTCATAATTTTCTCCAAATGATGTTGACCACGCAGGCGGTGCCAGCGGCCGCCCTCCGGATGTAGAACTTAGTCATCTGTTTTACCGGGAGGGTGAAGGCCGTGGCGGCGGGGATGGCGGCGTAGCGTTTCAATCCGCTTGTTTCAGAGTAGAGCGAATCAGCGCAGATGTGGGCCGCACCGGTGCCGAGGATGATCCATGCTTCCGCGGCGTAGGCCGGCACGGTAACGCGGGTATAGACGGTGTCGGCGGTGCAGTTCACGGTGAGGGTGGTGAAGTTGTCCGGGCCCTGGATGGGGACGCGGCGGGAATCGAGGGACATGGCCTGGGCGGAGAGGCCGACAGCCAGGACCAGGATCAGGATCAGGAGGATGGTGCGTTTCATGTGGTTATGCTCCTTTTGTTTAACTGCCGTCGGCTGCAAGGAATACCTTCACAAAGCCGTCGACGTAGGTGATGCCAGGTCGGACGCGGATATACCAGTGGAATTTCCAATCTGAACCGTGATGCTCTACCTTCAGTTCAGCGTCTGTCCGGTAGCCGAGGATGATGAACTTGGGCAGGCCCACGATCATGTAGTTGTCCGGCATGTAGCGCGGTTTCACGGGGATTCCACCAAAGAAGACCTTTCCCCCTTCCAGCAGGAAGCGGTCACCCGCCCCCGTCTCACGCCGGGCCAGCTCGGCGCGTAGGCGGATCTCGTCGTGGTGAGAAATGTAGAACACGAAGTTCGACTGCTCCTCCAGTACGTCGGCGCTGAACGCCAACAAGGCGGCTTCAAAGCGGTCGGCATAGAGCGGGTAGAGCTCGGTGTCGATGGCCGTCACGGCGGTGGGAGAGGCTTCCGTGGCGAGTTGGATCACGCCATTGAGGGCCTTCAGAACGCCGGGGCTGGCGTCGCGGTTGCCGCTGAAAAGCAATTTCCGCAACGCCTTGGAGGTTTTCTTCGCAATGTGCTGCTCGACGTAAGCGCCAAAGGCGGCGTCGCCGTATTTGTCTTTATAAAACTCCACCACATCGCGGCCTAAGCTGAACTCTCCGGTCAGAATGCCGGTGGTGCAGGTGATGTCAGCAGTGCCGACAGCCTGAGCAGACGCGGGGGTATCCAGTGCGTTTGTCAGCACTAAATCGGCAATAACGCCGGCGTCGATCTTCTCGTCCTTGATCAAAGGCACGACGGTGATGTCGTTGAGGGTGTCATCATCCAGCCCACCCACCACTTCATCGATAAACAGACTGGTGGTGTTGGCGGTGAGGATGTTCATGGCCGCCCCGCTGTCCACGTCCGCGATGCCTTTGTAAAGCTCGATTTTGGACGCCTTGACCAGGACTTTATTGCCGTCGACTATCACCTCACGGTCGATAGCCGCGCCATCCCCCGGCTCTCCCTGGATTTTGGCACTGATGGCCTTGCGGATCTGCATGGAAAGCTCCTTGACTTCGCTCGTGAATGATTTGATGAGCTCTTTCGTCGCGGCGTTCTCGTCCGCGTTCTCAAGCTCGTTTATTCTCTTTTCCAGGCTCTCCACCACCTTCGCGCTATCCGCGCTGGGGTTGGCGCCCAGGCTCTTCCGGATATCTTCCAGCTGACCCTTCAATTCCGCCACCAGGGCGGCGTTTCTCAGGTTGCCGGAGTCCTCGGCCATGCCGGCGATGCTCACGCCGTTGAACTGGCCTTTCTGCACCTTCTGCCACAGCGGCGAGCTCAAATCTTCGCACTTTAGCACGGCTACCCAGCTGCCCACCTTGCTGTTGGGGAAATGAGCGGCATCCTCGGCCTTGAGGATGTAGCTCTCGGCGATCACGAACTCTGGGACGGGCTGGTTGTTGTGGTTCACATCGTTGCGCCCCACCAAGCCCTGTTTGGCAAAGTGATACGCGGCTTTCTTCACCTCTTCTGTGGTGTAAGTGTCGCCCTGGGCGTCGATGGTGTCGGGCTCCATCACTGTCACGTACAGCAGGCCTTCATTCCCGACGGTCTCGGCCTTGAATTTCTTGGCGGTCGCGCCAATGGTGCGGTAGGCACGCCCGTCGGCACTTTTGATCACGGCTCCGCGCTGATTGGCTGGCTTCATGTCGTCAAATAGCAGACTAATCAAGTCCACTTCAACGTTGCGCAGCTCGCCCTTGCGGACCCGCTTGCGTAAGAGTTTCATCTCTTGCTCCTTTTTAGTTGTTGCGGAGGCCGCTAAAGAGCCTCTCATCAGTTGTTTGCAGTTCCTGTGTCAGATCGCCGAAATCAAAGGCGCCCGGCTCGGTCTGCCATCCATACTCATATTTGAACTCACTCGCGATCAGCCCCGCCAGCCGCTGCTGCAAAGGCTTCACAACAAATGAATAGAACATCTGCATGTCGCTCGTGTTATCACCGCCGAGTTGGCCGGGAATGAGCTGCGAGACAACCCGCGCCGGTACCCGGTGATAGGCGAAGATTCCTTCTCTCAGGTCTTTCTTCAACGTGATGAACCCGCCCTCGCGGTCCTGCTGCCGCAGCGGCTCCAGCCTGATCTTCACGTCTTTGTTCTCGCTCTCGATCAAAACGGTGCTGTGGCTCTTGGCATTGCCCTTCACCTCGCCCAGCACCCGTTCGATCTCGCTGTAGGCGTCAGTCTCCACTTCGTTGCCGTCATCGTCGGTAACGGTGCCGTCGCGCAGGGTGCCGCCTTCCACGATCACGAAATAGTCGATCATCAGGCCGTTCAGGAAGTTATTGTAATCAAAGGTCTTGATCTCCCCCAGTATCTCGATATTCATGGCGATGGGCAGGCCGGCCAGGCCCCAAGCCTCGCTCTTGTGAGTGCCCTTCTTCATGTGGATGATGTCGCCGTAGGCAAAGTCTTTCTTCTTGTTGTTCTTCACCTGGATGTAATTGGGTTTGAAAAAGCCGAACTCATCATAGTTCTCCACAATCTGCATTTCAGAGGGCAACAGGCGTTCCAGGCCCACCCAGTCGCCACCCGTGTTGCGCATCTTGGCTAAAAAACCGTTGCCGCAAGCCAGATAGAACTTCACCAGCTCGCCCAAAATCGAGGCGAATGTCTCGCAGCCGGGGAACTGCGCGTTGGCCAGCCAGCCATTAATCCGGCTGTCGCTCACGTCGCACTGCATCACCGTGGCCATCGTCAGCGCGTCAATGCAGCCGCTGTGATACTCGTCTGTGTCCAAGAGGTCCAGTAGCTTACTCATGCTGTAGGGGCTCGCCACCGTCTTCTTGGCCTCCGCGGCCTTGCTGACGATCTGCTTGCCCACCCGCTGGCACTTGCTCAGATCTGGCTGCTCGTTGCGATACTTGCGCTCCAGCAGATCAGCGGCGGTGCTGATGGCCAGGCGTTGTCCGGCCAAACGGATAATCTTCATGCTCCCGCCCCCGTGCCGCTCCGCAGCAGCTCGATCATGGCCACGCGCACCAGGCGAGCGCCGTCGATCCGGCTGGTGTAATATTCCACCCTGGGCAGGTCCCTGCCCAACTTTTCAAGGTAACTTGCGCGAAAAGACTCTTTAAGCCGGTATATCTCGGCGTCCGGGTCGCTCACTCCCTGGGCGTTCACGATCAGGTAAACGATCCAATTAAGATCCGTGTCGGTAAAGCGTCTGGCCGTTCCGTTCTTGCCTGTCTCGTCTCGCAAGATAACTATCGCCGCGGGCAGTTCCTTCGGAATGTCGTCTTTGTTATACAGCACTGTCGCCAGGCCGGCGGTCGCGAGAGCCTGCCGGATCGCTTCGCGCTGATAAATCATCTTTTCGTTCGGGGTCACAATCTTACCTCAATGCTGTTTAGCTGCTGATATATCCACTGCTCCCGGTTGTTGATCACTTCCTGGTATACGTTGCGTGCCGGGATCCCCTCGCGCCTTATCTTGCCGCGGATCATGTATGCCATCTGCACAGCCGATAGCGCCTTGCCGGTGGCCTTGTCTGCCCAGGACAGGTTCTTGCGCTCAACCCAGGCGATCAATGGGGCTATAGGCGTCCAGCTTGGCACTTTGCCGCCCAGCACATAGGGCTCGTGAGCCACGTTGGAACCAACCTGCAGCGTCATGCCGTCATTCTGGACTGTAACAACGTAACCAGCGTTGCGATAAAAATCGCCCTTGTCGTATATCTTCTGTTTCAAAATCTCGCGCCGGGCATCCCGGTCTATCACGCCGCCTAAAAGGTGCAGTTTGCTTTCCAAAGCGTCCAGGATCGCATGGTAAATAGAGCGCATGATCTCGTCCGTATCGGGCATCAGATCACACCTATGCGGATAATCCGCGCCTGCCGCGGCTTCAGTTCGTCCAGGCGTTCCAGCCCCGCCGCGCTCAGCCACGTGCGCAGCTGCTTCAGCACCCGCAGTTCCAGCCTGTCCTTGAAAGCGTCAATCTCACCGCCAGTGAGCAGCTCGGTAGTCGCCGCGTCCATGCCCACAACCTTGACTATCCCCTCGCCCACCGTCTTCAAATTCAAAAATTCCAGCGCGCTTCTCAGCATCATAAACGCGTATGCCACCCTGATCGCCTGGTATCCTTCGTCTTCGGCTGCCATGTCGCCCACCGCGTCCGCGTAGGTGTCCTCATCCAGCAGCTCAGCCAGTTCGGCCAGCACCAGGCCCGCGTGCTCGCCCCATATTGGGTTCCGGGACAGGTCTGCCGGCAGATTCAATATCGTCACCAGCTCGGGTCCGTCGATTGGGATCGCGCTCATATGGTTACCTCTTGGCTGTTCATGGCTCCATTCCTCCGCGGCCACGCCTTCGCGTCAAATCCTCCTGCCCACTCCTGCCACACTTTTTTCACGCTCACTCCACAATCTCCGTTTCTGTCCGGCATTTCCAGTGAAACGGCGGAAATGGCGTGTACGCTCCGCTCACGCCTGTGGGATTGCCCTCCCTGTCCCTCTCGATCTGGCTCGGCTTCACCCATGGTGCCACCGCCTTGATCCGCTCCCGCGCTTCCTCCAGGCCTTCTGCGTTCACGTCGATCTCCATCAGATTGTCCCTCACCTCCAAAGCCACGTCCAGCGGATAAAGCTTGTTTTGGCTCACCAGCGCCCAGCAGATCTCACTGGTGCGGTCATCCATCGGATTGACCAGCCGGTAGTATTTCACCCCAGCTTTTTCATATCCGGATAGCCGCCCAAACTCACGGATCCGCAGCGCCGTGTGTTCTGCCAGGCCCTGCCAGTACAGATCTCCCTTCTGGCCCAGATCGTTGAACTGGTCACGCAGCGCGTTGGCCAGCATGTCCTTGGTATAGCCCTGCTCGATGGCCTTGGTCAGCGTGTCCCTGAAGTCCTGGCTGATGTCCGCCCCAAAATGCTGCCCGATCCAAAACAGGTTCTGGTTCTGGATCTGCGCGGCCAGCTTCTGGTCCGCTATCCCCCACAGGCCAATCCCGATCCGCTCCTGGGCGCTCGTCTTCACGTCCTGCAGGCCCAGTCGCAGGCTGCGCTCCACGTATGCCTTGGTCTCCTGGCTCACGGCCATCATGAAGTCGTTGCCAAGGTTCTGGTTGATCACGTCCATCAGCGCGTTCACCCGCGCCTGGTCCACCCGCTCCGCCGCCGGCAGCTCAGCCAGCATCGAGATCGCCATCAGCGCGCTCTCCCTCAGCTCCTTCTTCCAGGCGTTGTTCAGCACCCGGTAATACTCCAGCATCAGGCTGTCAAAGTAGTTCACCAGCTCATCCTCCGCACCTTCACCCGGTTGCGCCCAATGTCATATTCGCGGAACCGCTCCAGGCATCCGGCCAACGCGTCCGGACCATCCAAATATCCATCCGGATACGTAAGGTACTGGCTGATCAGGGTCGGCGTGTCCTGCCCCTCCGGGAACAACACCTTCGCCGTCTCGATGATCGTCTCCGTCCTCTCGATGCGCAGATTCTTGTTTTCCTTGTTGTCTATCCGCTTGATCCGGTGGCTGATCGGAGGCAGATGGTTGTCCGTCGCCCAGCGGTCAAAATCAGCCAGGATCCTGCCCTGGCCAAAGGTGGTCTCACATGCCGCCCGCGCCTTCACCCTGTATATCCGGTCCAGCTCCTGATACGCGTCGTAGTAGTACTTGAAAAACTTCGTGTTCTCCGTCTGCCGCACCCATGCATGTAATATATAAAACCTCTCCCCGTCGTAACCTATGGAGATCACGGCCTTATAACAGCCCTTCTCGCCCCAGGCTGGATCCGCGTACAGCCACACCCGCTTCATCTTCCGCGGCTCCGGCAGCCGGCGCCACCGCGTGAACCAATCGTTTTTGAAGATGTTCCCCTCAATCACGGGCTGCCCCAGCATCTCCCGCTGGTAGCCCGTGTGCCCGAATTTCTGTCGCAGCTCGGCCAGGCTTTCACTCGGATATTGCTCTTCCCAGTGGCTGCGCCCCCGCGAATCTTCCAATGAATAGCGCAGAATTGCCCGCTGTGGAGTTTTTAACGCGGTTTGGTGCCCCAAGTCCATTTCCGGGTGATCGGCCCGAATATCGCCTGATATGAGCGCCTCAAATTGACATATCGCGTAGTTGGGGTGTACCAGGTTGCCCAGCCAGATCACCGCGCCCGGTTCCGCCGGGTCCAGGGCGCCTGCCAGTTCCTGGGTGATCTTCTCCATCTTCCGGCGCCCTATGCTCTGGTTTCCCATGTTCTCGTCTTTGTCGATGTCGTCACACACGATCAAGCCGGGGCGCATCGCTGTCCTTGGGTTGATCGTCCCCCGGTGGCTCTGCTTGATGCTCCTGGCCCTGATCCTCGCCTTGTTCTTGAGGTAATAGTCTTCCTTCTCCGTCTCTGTCGGCGTCAGATCAGGCCAATCCGTCAGCAACCGCCGATTGTTCTGCAATTCGTGCAAAGTAAAAGCGCTCCGCTCAACAGCCAGATCAAGGTCGGCAGCCGTGTGGATCACATAGCGTTCGCCCTTGATGATCATCCAGATCGGGTAAACCACGCCTATCAGCACCGTCTTGCCCAGACCGCGGAATCCCGTGATCCCGATCACCCCGACAAATCCGTGCGTATGCTCGAACATCTCCTTGTGGAAGCTGCACCAGGGCTTGGTAAACACATGTGGAAAGTAGGTCTCACAGAAATAACTGAAGGCCGCCCAGCCCTCGCCGGTGGCCCTCTCAATGCGTTCGTCACGCAGCGCTGGGCTATCCTGCCGAAACGGCTTGATGTGCTCGGTCTTGGCCGCGATCTCGGCCAGGGCCTTGTGTTGGCGCTGTATGAATTTAGGCATGATTTACGCCATTGGGTTCATGATCGGGTTCAGAATCCGCTCCAGTACCACCAGGGGAGAAGGCCGAGGATGCCTCCGGCCAGGGAGCAGATGAAGTCCAGGAGGGTGTCGAGCCATTTGCGGCGGAGGTATTCGCGCAGGGAAAGGCCGGAGAGGATAAACTGGTTGCGTTCGATATTCAGGGCGAAGATGAAGATGGCCCAGACACCGAACCACCAGAGGTACATCTGGGCTTTGGGGTCGGCTTTGAGGATGAGCCAGTGCAGGAATCCGCAGACCGTGGCGACGATCCAGAAGCCGAGCAGATGCTTCCATTGGTTGGCGAGGCGTTGTTTCATGGTGTTCTCCTTATTGTCGATAAATTGGTGTGAGGTAAGATGGGGGTAGGTGTAGGGACTGTATCCCAGTTTACGCGGGGATGACGACTGGTGAAGGGGGCGGAGCGGGGGCGGAGGGGTTAATCCCATGGGGGCTCCTGGGGCTCCTCGGGATCAGAAGGCGGGATAAATTCGGAGCCGGACCAGGTCCAGCCGATGCCGCAGGAGGATGTGTTTACGGCGATCCAGGTGCCGCCCAGGCGAGAGTTGGCCCAGGCGACGTTGTCGCAGCAGATGATGTTGATCACCACGTTGGCCTCGTTGAGTTCGGCACAGTGCCGGTAGCTGTCCATTATGCCGCCCAGCGGATGATAAACACGCCATTCGCGCCGTTGCCGGAGGCAGCGACTTCGTTGCCGCCGGAGCCGGATCCTGTATTGGCCAGGGCGCTGAGTCCACTGCGGCCGTTGGTGCCGCCGCTGTGGCCGATGCCGTCGGGTCGGGTCGAGGTAGCGCTGCCGCCACCGCCGCCAGCAAACCAGCCAGCCGCGCCAATCACAACATCGTCTATCACGCCGTTGGTGAGGCCAAAACGGGTGTTCATGTCAATGCCGCTGCCACCATTACCGCCGTCGGTGGAGGTGCCCGAAAGCCCTACGCCATTGCCGCCATCGACAGCCGGATTATCGTCGTTGCCTTTGCCGCCGCCTCCGCCGCCCTGGCGGTTGGATCCACTGGCATACCCGCCACCGCCGTTGTGGCCTTGTCCGGCGTTTCCCAAAGGAGAAGCAGTAATGATGTGTCTGTTCCCCCCACCAGAACCGCCTGTCGCCGTGGCCGTGGCCCCGTTATACAGACCTTTGCCACCTCCCAGCGTTTTGTTTATATCTACTAAAGGGGTAAAATATTCATTTATCACGGAATCGCCGCCGACACCGCCGTCACCGCTGCCGTCAATCCCGGCGCCACCTGCGCCGACAGCCACGTTGTACGCGCCAACAGTTAGGTCGGTGGCAGCAGGCACATACTTACACCCACCCGCGCCGCCGCCGCCAGCTCCGGAACCTAAATTAGTCACGCCGCCGGACCCACCTCCGGCAACCAAGAGATAGTCCACTTCCGTTGCCGTATGGATCGTGAGAGTGCCGCTTTGATTGAAAATCAGATAATGATAGGCGCCCTGGGTTTTAACGGGGATAGGCGCGCCAGAACCAGTTACAGCGCTGAGATATCCGCTGGTGTCCAAGGTGACCGTGAAAACGCTCGAGGCGGCGATGGCGGAGGTAGTGTAACCTTCAGCCGCCGCGATGGCTTTGATCTGGTGGGCGCCGGGGGTGGGTATGGCAAAGGGGACTGTGTAAGGGGTGGATTCGGTGCTGGGATCCGAGCCGTCGGTAGTGTAATAGATAGCGGCGCCAAGGGTCGCGCAGGTAATGGAGTGAAGGCTGTCGGTGGTAATGGGATTATCCGCGGAAAGAGAGATAACCGGGACGGCGCACTGGGGCAGGGGGATGTCCACAGAGAGGGGGTCGAGGGTGGCGCGGAGGCCGGTGTCCAGGGCGGCGGAGGAGGGAACGCGGGAGATCCGGGCGGTGAGGTGCTGGGCGTGGAGGCGGGCCTGGAGACGGGCAGTGACGATCATGGAGTGGGAAAAGTGACCACGGGGAGGTCCTTAATGATGAGATGGCCGTAGGCGATGGTGTAGAGGGTGTTTGCGTCGGCATCGGCGATCTGGGCGTAGAAGGGGTGGGTGCCAGCCTCCAAAGCTGTTTCCTTGGGGACAGTGAGGGAGACAACATTGCCGCTGACGGAGCCAGCTATCGGTTCGTCCAGCCCGTCCACGGAGAGGGTGGGCACGGTGAGGCCCAGGGTGGTGAGGGCGAGGGGTGAGCCGGTGGAATCGTAGAGCGATATCCGGAGGTCGATGGTGTCGCCGGTGAAGGCGGTGATGACGGCGGGTTTCTGCATTTATTGCTCCGGGTTTTTTTTATTACGCCGAGGAGGGAGGCGCCCCTCATTCATCAGGTTACACTCAATCTTATTCCACCAGGCGTCTAACTTCGCGTCGATCTGTTCGAGATAATGGTCGAATTGCTTGTTCATCGTCTCCTGCCAATCCAGCATCATCTGGTTCCGAATCGAGGCCACCTTCTCGCGCAGATCGCCGTGCTCTTTCTGCAGCCTCTTATGTTCGCCATATACGCTTTTGAATATCCAAGTCATCGCGGCGCTGTATAGACCAAAAAGCGCAAACAATATCTTGATCAGCAAATCATCCATTTCAAGCCTCTGTTATTCTGTTGTTCATATAATTCATAAAGCGGCCACGCCAGATAGCTCTGGGCGTGGCCGGGGTCGGACGGAGGGGTATGAGGAGGGACATGGGGGTGTATTATCCATTACGGTTTCGCAGGTATTCGGCCAGGTCCATCAGGATGGCCTGAAACTGTTTGCACAGCCCGCCCAGCTCACGCTCGATCATGTAATCTGTGGTATGATCAAGGAACTTGATAATGTAGTCATTCAGCTCTTTGGCCGGCTCCTGCCGCCGCTGCTCTGCCCGCAGGATGCTCACCAGGCTCTGCAGCGCCGTGTTTTTTGGATCCTTGGCGTATTGTTCCAACGCCGTCAACAGCGCTTTCTTCCTGGCTACCGAGATCTTGCGGTTCAATCTGCGCTCTTCCCCCTCAATCCTGTCCCACGCGCCCTCTTTGATCCACTTGTTGGTCGTCTTGGGGGCGCAGCCCACCAGCGCGGCCAGCTCGATGGGATTGGTCTTGCCGCCCATGAACGCTTCAAAAGCGGCTTCTTTTTTCTCGCGGAATGCTTTACTGTTTGCCATGGCTCCATTTCATCAGCCTCCCCTCATCTCGTCAAATCCTCCTGCCCACTCCTGCCACACTTTTTTTCACTGTCACCAAACTTTCCCCCGGTATCCAGCCCAAGCAACACTGTTTCCACAAAAAAACCCCGGGGTCACCCGGGGCTAGCTTCATTCATTTTCTGGGCACACTCGATGCCTTTCCATATACGCGTTCAGGTCCTTCCCCTGCGCGCGCAACTGCCGCTTGCCGGCGATACGGTAGCTCGGCAGTGGGTCCTCGATGTCGCGCATCATGCGATACACGGTTGATATCACCACTCCCAGGATAGTGGCGATCTCGTCGGGCCGGTAACAGCGGTCACTCTTGAACAGTTCCATGCGCATGCTCCTTTTTCAGCTTCAAATACTCCGTTTTGGCCCCGTCTGGACAATTCTTGGTCGCCGCCAGGAAGCCCATCCTCGGCGCTGTGCGCATTGCGCGGAGCCGGGAAGGCACATCTTCCAAATATGCGTTCAAACTGCTCGCGTCGGGGAACCGCAGTGTCCACCGCATGAACTCCCCCCAGCTCTCAAAATCATGCCAGGCGCGCGCGTTCAGTTCGGATACCACGGCGTCCCGTTCAGCCTGCTTAACCGCCGCCCGTGCCGGCGCCGCTGTTTGCTGCTTTGCACGTTTCGCCGCCAGCTCCGCCCGTTCTGCCTCTTGCCGGTGCCATTCACCCAAATACTCATCAAAATGGCTCTGCCGGTATAGCGTGCTCGGCCGCAGATTATTCTTCATCTTCTCATCATTCCACCACTGCGTGGTCTTGATCTCATGCACCCGGATAAAGTCCTGCACTGTATATCCTTGCCTCAAGAGCTTGCTGATCATCACCTGCGCGTTGTCGGTGAGCGAAAACTTGCTCTTGGTGCGGTCGTTGAGGTCCTTGATTATCACCTGCGCGTCGTCCGCGTCGAGCTCCCAGCTGTCTCTGCTGCTTTGCTTCACGCGCGCCGTCCGGATTAAATTCCGGATCCAGCCCCGGAACCGCCGGGACAGTTCGTCCTGTCCCAGCAGCTCCCTTGCCATAATCCATAGTTCCTTGATCTCGGCCATTACCCGTCCTCACAGCTTCGCGTAGTCCAGCACGATGCTCTCCAGCGCGCCTTCCTCGTTCGCTTCTTGAAAGTAGAAGTAGGTCTTAGTGCCCTGCACGATGATGCTGTCCACGATCAGTTCCATCGCCTCCAGCCAGAGCGGGTGGTCGAACTTCATCTGTCGCAGCCCCAGGATCTGCTTGGTGTCGTACTTGCCCTGTTTATCCATCTCGAAGGCCCGGGTGACCAGCGATTTCAGCTCGTCGGTCGCGCCCGTGCTCCACTCCCGAATGCACTCGTCGATCTTCTGCTTGGCCAGGTTCAGCTTTTCACTGAACACGATCCGCCGCGCCATCTTGATCACCACCGCCTGGTCCGCGCTGAAGTTGTACAGCGTAGTGCCGCCGCTCCATTCCTCACCCTTCGCCGCCGCGACCTTGTTCAGATAATCGGCGATGGCGTGCGACATCGCTTCCTTTTCGCCAATGATCAGCTTGTTCAGCCGCTTCGCCCGCTTGATCAACTCGCCCACCAGCTTGTCCCTGCTCTTGTCGTCGGCTGAAACGTATCGTTCCAGCACCATCTGGTTGTCGCCGTTGATCCAGTACTTATCTCCGTTGTAATCCAGTATTTTAGGCATGATGCGCCTCCTTCAGTATTTCGTTCGTCCCGTCGATTACACCCTCCAGCACGTCCACATAGCGCAGCTCGTCATAGCTGCTCCACGTGCCCCTGCTGCGGGCATGCTGCCGCGCGCGCCGCAGCACCTCCAAATATTGCGGATCCGTCGGGCGCACCAGGAACGAGCCGTCGGGCATGATGTAGCGTGTGGGCCAATGCCCCTCTTGCTCCCGCACTACGCTCTCAACCTCTTTAACCTCCTTCACCATGTCAGCTGGTACGCTCAAATCAATGCCCACATCCGGCACGATCTGCTTGCTGGCTTTCCTGCTCACGTTCAGCCGCTTTCCCGAAAGGATGGTATGGGCCTCCTGTCCGTTGGGCAGCTTGGTCCGTCCATTTATGTGGCCTCGCCCGCTACACACCAAGCACCGGCTCGTCATCGGGTCGCGCGTCACAAATTCATATCCCCGCGCGTCTTCGGTCAGGGTCCCCTTGCCATGGCAGACAGGGCACTCACTCACGCCTTTAGGCATTGTCCACCTCCGGCTTCGTTGTCTTTTTCATATCTTGCTCCTTGTTGATTGTTATCGTTATGTCACGCTGAAGCATGAAGGCTACCTTTACCACCTGGCACATCGCGCCAAAGATGGCGTTTGCCAGGTTCACCTGCAAAGGCATGCCTTGCTCCAGCAATACTTCCGTCTTCATCCCGCAGCCGCATACCAGGCCGATCACGGGCCTCCCGTCTTGATCACCGGTGATATACGGTTCGTTGCTCCATTTCACTCCGCACCTCGGGCAGTGCTCTACTATCACCCTTTTGCTAAGAGGATCTTCCATTCTCTCGCTCCCATGTCACGTCCATAAGCGCGCAAACAACTCTCCTAAGTGGTGTTAGAGCCTCAAGCAACCCAGGATCTATTGTCCTGCCTTTGTTCTGAGGCAGGCACAACAATAGCAGCGCGCCTTCCGCCTCCACCCGCGTCCAGCCGTAGCGCTTGAAGGCCTTGTAAACTTCGGTCCGTAACCGCTTGATCAGGTCCGTCTGCACCTGGCTCTGCTTCTTCATTCCTCCCCCCTCAGCGCCACCCTGCCCGTTCCGCAGATCGGGCAATACTGCTGCTCCATCGGGATCTGCTCAAACGTGCACCGGCATTCCTGACACTGTAGCGCCACCAGGCTCGCGGCCAAGGCGTCTTCCAGCCCGCACTCTTCCGGGATTGGCCCCACGCAAACGCGATTCTCGCATCCTTCGACGTTGCAGTCGCTGCACCGGCTGATCACCACCAGCTTAAGCCTCATCATGATGCACCTCCAGCCATTCAGCGGCCTCGGCCAGGGTCCGCACCGTGGCCCGTAATATTCCCATGTTGCTGATTTCCAGCCAAGGCTGGCGGTTACGCTTCCATGCCACCCACCAGCGCCCTTTCATCCAGCTGTCGGTATGCTCCAGATGCTTGAAGCCCAGCGCCGCCATTCGTTCGTCAATCGTCCTGGTCACGTCGCCTCCCGCTTCGTCACCAGCTCCGGCGCGTATAGCAGGCTGTAGCTCACGTCATCGCTGCCGATCCACAGCTTCTGCTTGTCCACCAGGCTGAGGGTGTAATCCAGGTCATGGGCTTGTTTCACCACCTGGCAGCCTGCCGAATGCGGCCCCACGTATAGCGTAATGCCTCTGGCCAGGGCGCGGTGGAAATTGATTCCGTACAGTCCGGTGTAGCGCTTGCCGCTATAGTCCAGCACGCGGTCCCGGTTATTGTCGCGGATCACCACGCATGGACTCACCTGCACCAATGCCCTGTACTTGCCCCGGTGCTTGCCGGGACGGTACATCTTGGGGTAATGGCCAGGCGCCAATATCGCCGTCCCCCGCCAGTTGAGCGGACGCTCCAGGTAATACGCGCCGGGATCGGTGGTTCCCGGCACCTGAAACACCCACTGCTCGCCTTCCTCATCCACCCAGGCCAGCCCCAGCGTGTCGTCAAAATGGCCTGCGCGCGTCTCGGCGGATCGGATCCCGAACAGGTTCAGGTCATATGGAGCGGCGTAAAAGGGGTAAGAGCGGGCATCATACTCTTGCTTCAGCCCGTCGTAACTCAGCGTGATCATGACGCCTCCTTCGGCCCTTCAAACTGTTTTAGCAGCTCCGAGTCCAGCTCGCGCAGCTTCTGCCGCACCCGCGATACCTCGTTCATGGCCTCCACATACTTGCCCACCAGGTGCCGCGTGCCCGTGCCGCCGCCGTCGTTTTGCAGCTGGCTCAGATCTCGTTTGGCGGAGATCATGCGCCTGCAAAAATAGCTCACTTCCTTCTTCAAATGAATGCGGCTGCGCTCATGGGCTGCCTTCTCGCTTTCCATGGCGGCTAAGGCCATCACGAACAATCCCGTGAACAGCAAACTGTAGCCGATCAGCAGGATCAGTGCCCATATGGGCAACGTTAGGGTTGTAGTCATCGTTTGTACTCCTCAATAGGTGGTTGGGTGATTTTCTCCAGGAGCTGCCGGACTTCGGTCCGCTCCTCTTCCGTCAAAAGGTTGATATGGGTCTTGTGATAGGTGTTGGCCAAAAAGGTCCGCAGCATCGCGTCATTCCAGCCCGCAGCCATCTGCAGCTTGTAGATGTAGCGCCCGGCTGAATCATATTCCCACTCTGTCGGCCGCCCGCTCCGGCGGTAGCCTGAGATCACCTTCCAAAGAGATTCCAGCTCGTCCAAATCCATGTCGCGCAGATGGTCATGATACTGCAGTCCCTTCAAGATAAACCTGAATACTGGCTCGCTCCAGCCCAGCCGTTTGATCCGGTGCGCCTGGATCTTGCCTCGCAGCGCCTTGCACTTCTCTTCCCTGGTCACGTCGCCTCCCGCTTCAGCCTGGCCAGGATCCCCTTTTCGATCACACAGCCTAAAAGTGTCAGGTCGTCCTGCCCCGTCCCAATGTAGCGGCTCCCCGTCCAGGTCACCGCGCCCAGGCTCGCCAACGCCTCCAAATACATGTAGGCGTATTGCCGGCTAACGCTTAGGTGCTGGCCCAGGTCGCGCACACTTTCCACCCGCTTCTGGCTCAGCACCTCTATCACTTTAGCGCCCACGCTCACGCGGTAGGTCCAGCGTATACCGTTCACGCTATTGGTGTTCACGATCCGGTGCGTCTGAGTCGCCTGCCATACTCCAGGCTCGATCTCCCTGGCCCTGCCCGCGCGCACCAGCCGCGCCATCGTTTGCGTCACGGCGTCATCGCTCTCACCGGTCAGGTTGCCGCATATCTCCACGTTGAACGGACGCCGGTACTGGGCCGCGAAATTCTCCACCAGCTTGCTCACTTCTGCGCCTCCAGATCATGCACCGTGATGGTGCTCAGCTTCATGCTCTTCGCCACGCTCTCGATGCTGTGGATCAGCTTGATCGTGTCCCGCAGCGTCCCCTTGTTGCGGCGATAGATGTAATCCACGATGTCCTCTGCGAATTTTACGTCCATCACCGTCACCGACAAAATTGCGATGTCCTTTTTGCTGGGCTGCTCGAACTCGCAGAATACCCCGCACCTGTCGAAGTAATACCGGTTGATCTGATACAACTTCTCCTTCGCGTTCTGCATCCCCACCAGGATCACCACCGCCATCGTCTCGTCCACAATGTCGCGCAAAGCGCCCAGGATCTTCGGCTCCCGGAAGGCGTAGTCGATCTCATCCACCACGATCACCACCTCCGGATGCTGGCACAGCAAACCGATGATCGAGTTCATGATCCCCGCCGCGCTCCCGGTCACGGGTAGGTCGCCCGCGCCCAAATGCCGCATCAGGGCATTCTTCAGCGCCACCGCGAACGCTTTGGGGGTCATGTAGCTCTCAAGTCTTAGATAAATGTAGCCCTTACTGTAGGCCATCCGCTGCGCGTAGGTGGTCTTACCCAGGCCCGGATGTCCGTAGATCAGGCCCATCCCCACCATCTCCAGCCGGGGCCGCTTAAGTAAATAGTCCAAACACTGGTCCGCTTTCACCACGTTGCCCAGCCTTGCCAGTTTTCCTTCTTTCATTGTCTTACCTCTCTATTCCAATGATTTTTTGCATTTCCTTGAAACTCACGGTGGAGGCCAAGCTGCCCTCGTCTTCCAGTAGGTCCTCCAGCTCAATCGTCTTCTCGATTGCCGGCGCCGCCGCGGCAACAGCCTGCTCCAGCTCGATCACCACGGGCACCTCGCTCTCAGCCTCGCGCGCGATCTTCTCCAGGGCCGCCACGTCGTCATGCACGTCCGCCCTCGGCTTCCTGGGCGGCATCATGGGCGGATTTTTGAACAGCGGATTGTGCTGTTCGATCTCGGCCTTGCGCTGCTCAATAATCCCCTGGTGTTTGGCCAGTTCGCGGTCCACGCCGTCCTTGGCCCGATCCACCGTCCGTTTCGTCGTCTTCTGGATCATCCGGTGGATGGCCTTGTTTTCCTTGATCTCCGCTTTCACCTCGTGATAAGCCAATGGATTATCGCTCAAGAAGGCCATGCCGTTCACGCCCTCCCGTAGCTCAGCCTCGCAGATCAGCCAACTCCTCTCATCATACACCATTATCTGCCGCAGATCGCAGTAATCATACCGGATCACCACCGGCTGCAGCGCGTGATCCACCAGCTCAGGAGCCCAATAACGGTTGCCCATCAGCATGATCCCGTCCTTACGCACCCGCTTGCGCTCCGCCTTCAGCATCAATATGTCCAGTTCGCGGATCTGCACCGCCCGGTCTGCCGGCCGCTCGCTCTCTCTGAAGACGGTGTAGGGTGTCTGGCCCTTCAACTGGGCGTTGGGACGGTTGCCATACATGTAGCGCACCCAATAGTAGGCCATCGTCAGCGCCTCGTCATACTCCATGGGCTTGCCCTCAAACATCTTCTTGGCCCACTTCTCGTTACGCATCAAATGTGCCGGCTTGTCCGCTATCGTGCTCCCCCGGAAACCACTCATGAACCGCTCCCACTGCTCCTGCATCGTCTTGAAATACCGTTCGATCACCTTGCTCCGGCCGTTGTAAGCCTCGGCAAAGTGCGCGTAGATCCCCAGCCGCGGCAGTATCCCGGCCAGCTCAACGCTCAGGTCGTGGTCCTCCGGCGCCTGCGTGAACAGCTTGCTCTTGAACGCCCGCCCGTTATCCAGGTAAACGCACTTGGGCACAAACTCCAGCTGCAATATCGCGTTCCGGAGCGCCGTGAGGATGTGCACGCTGTCCTCTGTGTAGGCCAGGCTCGCCCCCACCGGGTATCTGGAGGCCCAGTCGTAAAACATGATCATCGTCAACCTGGCTGGCTTGCCCGTCAGCGGATTGATGATGTCGTTGCCAATCACATGGCCGTCACCCACCAGCACGTCACCAAACTTGATGTCGTCTGTGTTGCGGATCAGGCTCTTTATGATGTTGTCCTTCACATACTTATCGCCGAGCCGCCCTTGCGCCCATACCGCGGGATGCGCCGCCGCCCAGTCGTTGCACCAGCGCTTGAGCGTGGCCTCACTGCTCGGGCTGTCCAGCCCCAGCTCCCGCGCCTCGTCCTTCAGCATCGTGATCGAGCTGCCAATGCTTGCCTTGCTGTCTGAAAGCAGATGCTTGAGCAAATAGTCCTGCTCGAACTGCGTCACCTTGCGCCCACGGATCTGAGCCGTATTCTTGTGAACCAGCTCAAACATGTCGCCCGTCTCGCTCCAGCGCTGCCACCAATGCCGCAGGCCCCGCTCGCTCCGACAGCCCCGCAGCTTGCGCAGCTCAGGCACCAGGTCACCGGCGTTGTACGCGCCCGTGATTTCCTCCCAACACGCCCCCCGGCTGCTCGCGCTCCGCAATCTCCGCTCGATCTCCTGCATCAGCAGCGCGTACAACTGCGCCTCATCAAGCTTATGGTAAGGAACATACTCAACCACTCTGCCCGGAGCAGGTTTCACAACCTCTGTCACCTCCGGAGCGGGGTCGTCGCACATTACCTCGGCCATGACGGCGCCCGCGGCGCTCGTTCGATGATCCCGATAGCCGGCCATCACGTCCTGGTAGTCGTTGCCCGTGCGCTGTGACTCTGCCCAGGCTAACTTGCACTGGTGGCTGTTGCAGTGGCTGTATTCATCGCACTCGTAACAGCACTCTGCTTTATGGCACATCGTTTTGGCATAACAACTCTCACACGCGCCCAAGGTTTCATCCTGGTTGTCGCACTCTGGTTCCGCACTTTTGGTTCCGCTCTCAGGTTCCGCACTTTTGGTTCCGCACTCTGGTTCCGCACTTTTGGTTCCGCTCTCTGGTTCCGCACTTTTGGTTCCGCACTCTGGTTCCGCACTTTTAGTTCCGCACTCTGGTTCCGCACTTTTGGTTCCGCACTCTGGTTCGGCGGTCCAGATTTCGTAAGATACTTGATCTTTCCTGGAGGGGTGCGGCACCTCTCTAATCTCGTATTTACCAGCTGCTATGTTTTTGCGTACCGCTCGCTCACTGATCCCCTTAATGGCCGCGTATTCCTTTACCGTGAGCCAGTTTGCGTTAATGTGTTGACCACTCATTCTACAGCTCCTTGTTAAAATTTCCACCCGCTAAACTCTCAAAAAGGGCGGGGAGGTGTCGACTCCTCTCCCGCCCCGGAGTTGTAGGTAGGTGGTTTGTAAAGCTCAAACGGGCCTCGCGCGCGGGGCCGGTTTCAACTCTGCTCTTGACAAAAAGGCGGGACGCCCCAGTCCTGCTCATAGTCTCACAACCATTATAGAAGGAGCGTCCCATCATGATAATTCTTAACCTGCCAACCATTACAGTTGCTGATTTGAAGCAATCCATCGCTCAATACACCGCGATGTTTTTGCCATATATGGAGCAGTTGCTACAGCTTGAATCCCAAGCTGATCCAGCTGCTCTGGAAGCTTTGGCTTCGCGAGACAACGACCGTGTGAATCGGGCTGCGCTTGAGTTTGTGGCACGTAAACAGCTGCCACAATACCTTGATCTTGAGATTCTGTTTGGCCTCTTTGTTCGTTTGGTCCACAATCTGGATCGCCTTGACCAGATTCCGCCAAAGAGACTTCTTTACCTGGCTTATCTTGACGATAACCATGTCCCGATACCCTGTCCCGATACCATTGAGTTCGTCTTGTTACGCGTCCGGACCGACAAAGAGTTCCTTTTCTTATCCTCATCATGATTCACGCCCTTGCGACGCTGTCTGACTTCGCGCATCACTCTTAGGCTGGTCCTTGTCCCCGTTGTGCCCGAACATTCTTGGGCTATACTCCTTGCCGTTATCTAAGGTCGGGATTGCCTCCATCCGAGCGTCCCGTTCACGCATCTTCTCCCGGTGTTCTTCCAACGCTTTGTTCAGCCGTTTGCTCAGTTCCTCTGCGCTGCCTTTGATCATCTTATCCAAATTCATCTCTCACCCCCACCCGCAGGCCCATAAAAGCCACATCAGCCAAAAGCCGACGCCCAGGCAGCCGAGCAGCAAAAAGCCGCCCACTACCATGTCCCCTGTCTCACTCTGCGCCCAATCCCAGGCGCGCTTGATCATGTTTTTCATTGGATACCTCCATCCTTGTGATTGTTGCTCATGCGGCCTCCGCCTCTTCCCGGATCGCCCGCGGCACCTGCTGCCCCTGCCTCTTGTACTGGGCCGCCAAAAACACGGCTATCCGCTGCCGCGCAGCCCGCGCTTTCCGCGTGCCGTTCACGATTTCGCGGATGTAATACACCGATACCCCCACCCCCCGCGCCAGGGCCAGGTAGCTCAAATCAAGATCAATCAAGGCTTTCTTGATTTGTTTCCCGGCCAGCGTGAAATTTTCACTTGACATCGTTTCTCCTCTCTTGTATTTGGGTCTTGTCATATATAGAGGACACGATATAGCAATACGCTATGCTGTCAAGCGAAAAATATAGGATAATGCTATGAAAGCTCATAACGAGGGGCTTGCACAACGCTTAAAACTTGTCAGGACAAGCGTTTCAGCAACCCAAAAAAAGTTGTCAGAAGTACTTGGTTGCAGCCAGGCTAAGGTCTCTGATTATGAGTCCGGGAAGCTTTCAATCTCGAATATTGACCTTTCCAAAATAGCAAATACCTATAACATCAACCTTAATTGGCTCATCACCGGGGAAGGGCAAATGTATAATAATGTACGCGCCCGCGAGGGCAGTATTGACCTCCTGCGTCTGCCTGTCCTGGGCGACATTGCCGCGGGCGTACCTTTTGAGTTTGTCCAGGATGAAGCGAATGAGCTTTTGGATGTCCCTGCCACCCTCCTTACCTTGCCCCCGCCCTACTGGGTGTTCCGCGTGGACGGAGAGTCCATGCTGCCCGTTATCCAGCCTGGTGACTACGTGGTGCTCAGCACCAACTGGCACGGGATCAAGCTTGATGGTCGCGTCTGTGCCTTTCGCACCGCGGACGGTATCACGCTCAAGCAATACGTCCTGGATCACCGTCACCGCACCGCCTGGCTTTGGCCCATCAACTCCAGCTATAAGCCCGTTGCTTTTAATCGAGACACCGATGACTGCGCGCTGATCGCCGTTCTGGTCCTCTCCATCCGTAAATACATCTAAGGAGCTATTCATGCGTTACAACATACTATTCCCAACACTGATAGCTATCATCATTGCCTTGTCTGTGTCTGGTTGCGCCAATGTAACAACCCGGTATGGGTTTGACCCTGGAGAAGGTGTTTACACCTATACCAACGCTGTTACTAAAGAACAGGCTGCGGCCTACTATCTTGCTGAGGAGTGGTTAAGTCTGAACATTGATGATGCCAACAAGGTCATTAACCTCCGCCAACCGGAAACCGGTACTTTAGTGGCTAAGCCTTCTATCCTGGTCTCTGTGGCTTATGTACCATATTGGGCGTCCTATACTTTGAAGATCGGTTGCAAAGATAACCAGGTGATTACAACGTTCACCATGGGCACACTGGAAAATGGCACATATCCCCCCAGGGACGCCATGCCTTCTTTGGAAGCAAGGTTTGCTTCTCTTGCTGCCTCGCTGCATGAGTACATTGAGACTAACTGAAGGTCCGCAGATCTAATACCCGGCCAAATGTAGGCCAGTATGGCCGGATAATGTGGCTATTCACTACTATATTCAGCGCTCCTGCCTTCTACTGCCCACTCCTGCCACACTATTTCATAAAAATGGTTCCAGGAGTTCGCTTCAGGTTACGCACATTTATGCTTTATGCAAGAATCGTGACCCGGTTTGCAAGAATTAGTGACCTCCGCTTTTCCGCAAAATAACCCATATCCCTCTCTCTGTCAACATCACAACAGCTACTACTTACCACAAACTGCTTTTCCCCTATTTTGCTCTCTCCTCAGCGTCTTTATGCAAGAATCGTGACCCAGGTACCGCTAAAACTCCCTAATCATCCCTGATTAGAATCACTCCCAAAATCACAATAACTTCTTATCCCTCATAAAGATAACCTAATATTTGCACAGTGACCTCTTATGCAAATTCAGGTGCCTCTTTACAAAACTGATAATCGTCTGAACCTGGCTGCGGATTTATCTTGACAGAAAAAGTGGCTTGCATATTGGTAAGACATCAGAAACATGGTTTTCAAGGACGGTGATTTGGATGAATAGAGCGATATTAGCCCAACTTGTTGAGGGAGAGGGATTTGACCTCTGTCCTTGGCCAAATCACCGTCCTTTTTACAACTCACTGCAAGACAAGTATTTGCGAGACGCGAAAAAACATGCCCCCACCCCCCGGAGATCAGAAAACCCGTCGCCGTCCGAAACGCCTTTGCAAGCCTCTGTCCTGCAATGAGCTAAAAACGCTGCTATCTGAATACCCATGACCCGTTCGAGGGGATTGAGACCGTTCTGCGACGCTATAACGCGTGGGATGTATTGAATCTGAATACCCATGACCCGTTCGAGGGGATTGAGACCGTTCTGCGACGCTATAACGCGTGGGATGTATTGAATCTGAATACCCATGACCCGTTCGAGGGGATTGAGACTCTGCCAAATCTGCATATAGTTCTCAGGCTGATAGTCATCTGAATACCCATGACCCGTTCGAGGGGATTGAGACATAGATCGCTTGGGCAAGAGCCAGAATAATCATATAATCTGAATACCCATGACCCGTTCGAGGGGATTGAGACCCGTAGGTGTGGGTGGAGCTAACGTTTGCGTACAAATCTGAATACCCATGACCCGTTCGAGGGGATTGAGACCGGATAGTGAGGGCTTATGGCGGTGGATGGTTAGATCTGAATACCCATGACCCGTTCGAGGGGATTGAGACCATAATACTTGCATTGTGCGGACTTGACGAGAGCCTCAAAATCTGAATACCCATGACCCGTTCGAGGGGATTGAGACAAGGTGAGCAATGAGCAGGAACAGTATGGTAACCATCTGAATACCCATGACCCGTTCGAGGGGATGTGGCATTAGTTTGCGTAGAGGATGATCCCCGAAACCGGAGCGGAGGAGGGAAGCTATCACCAAACCTAAGCAAGGACGGAGCTTTAACCGGCAGGCAAGTCCAGTCCCAACCTTGACACTTGCCGACGAGACTGGATATAAGTTCTCACCCAAACCTTCAAATCAGTATCACGTGTCACAGTGGTCTTATTGGCTTATCAGGCAGAGAGATAGATAAGACTGGCTTTGGTTTGTGTCACAGTGGTCTTTGGACGTTTCTGGACGTTTTGTATCACGATTATTGCAAATTTGCTCTGTTTATGGACTGGTTTCGGATGATCAGATTTTTGGGAGAACTCATCAGATTTGTTAACGCTTTTATTGTCACAGTGCTGGGTGGTGTGGGAGAACTGGAACAAGTCTGAATCCGGTCTAAAGCGCTTTGGGAAAAGTCTTTATGCTACTTGTGTTGGGCTTTGAACAGGGGTTTGCTTCAATGGTTCATTTGATTCTGTCTGGTTCTTGGGAGATAAAAGAGGCAGGGCTTATAGATAAAAGATGGTCGAATCGCTAAGCAGGATTTGGTTGGCAGATTTCTTGCATTTTCAGCGCATTTACAACAGAAAGGACTTCCCAACATATTGCAGTACAGGATAGTAGAACCTACTATTATAATAAGGGAGGCGCTGATGAAAGCGACTTTTGAAGCTCATCGGCAGGGCGGTTTATGGCAAGACCACTGTGACAAATTAGGCACCGTGACAGGTGTCACAGTGGTTCAGGAAGAGCATGAAATGCCGGAGATGCTGAATGGGAGAGGCTTTGAGCGCTGTGACAATTTATCTCCCGAGAAATGTGTCACAGTGCCAGGTATTGATGAACCCAAGATGGGCTTGTGTAGTGATCCAACTTTGTCACAGGACGCTCATCCAGATATCACTGCTGCGGACAAAGTTCACTCGGTAACGGAGTATCCGGATCTGAGTAAAGATGCCAATCTGCCTTTGCGTAGATTGGAAGAGGCAAAGCTGCTGGGACATTTCTGCACTGTTGTGCTGAACCGGCTGCGTGATTGTGAGTCCAGAACTGAGGAATGGAAACAGATAGTGCTTGATTACAACAACGGATTACTGGTGCCGGAGCTGTATCAGATGCGTGATAAACGCTGTGAGAGAACTATCCGCACCTGGATAGAGCAATATCTGCAATCGGACTACAACATGTTTGCTCTCGTCCACAGCAATTGGAACACTATCCGTAAACGCAAGGTATCAGAGCTTGAGAGTCAAATTCTGCTGAGCATGCTGCTGCATCCCAATCGGGTTAAGATCGGCTCTGCCATCAAACTGCTAAAAGCCCAAGCCCGGCTTGGTTACTTTGATTCGGGGAGTAGCATTCCCACCCTGAGAAGGTGGTGTACAGACTTCAGGAATAACAATCCCGATATCTGGCAACAGGCTCGCATGGGCAGTAAGTTCGTGGCAGAGCATATCATCAAGACCATCCACAGAGACAGCAGCTTACTCAGGGTTGGTGATGTCTGGGTGGCGGATGGACACAAGCTTGCCCTTGATATCCTTGACCCCAAAACCGGAAAGGCAAAGCGGATGATGCTGATTCTGGTACTGGACTGGGCAAGCCGTTATCCGGTGGGAGCTTCACTTGCCTTTACAGAGGATAGTCAACATATCCTGGCCGCCTTCCGCAATGGCTTTCT
>Ga0265295_1001712_pt1 | contig 37528 bp, 27 predicted proteins | sample Munlansysbiofilm_FD_192503 | JGI IMG/M metagenome (GOLD analysis project Ga0265295, IMG submission 192503) | Leachate microbial communities from a municipal landfill in Southern Ontario, Canada - Methane capture system biofilm | ecosystem: Engineered > Solid waste > Landfill > Unclassified ... | reverse complement strand
GGTGGGGTGTATCCTTCTGCCTCCCACGCATACTCGTTGGCATTAATTTGAAATACTGAGGCAATGCCTGATGTTTTTCCATCGGGGTACTTAATTAGATTGGGGTAGTTGGTACTGCTGATGTATTTGTCGTTCCAAGGGTCGCTAATTTTATTGGTGTATGGGTCGGCAATTTCCAGTTCACCATCAATCCAATATTGGTAAATATACTCTTTGCTCGCATCCAAATTGCTTAGAGTAACCCAATAGTGTGTTCCATCGGGTGTTCTATACATAAAGCAATCCTCGTCCAGCAACCAGTTGCTAAAGTCACCAATGGCAAATACAAATTCTTTTTTAGCAGCGGGGTCTTGTAGCACCAGCGTTACGCTACTATTATCAATTACGTTTACGCCAGGCTTCACGCCCTCTGGCAAATTGGCAACGGGGATGTTGCCACGTACAAAAAAGTAGGCTGAGTCAGCAACTTCTTTTGTACCATCGCTCGCAATTGCTTTAACCCATTGTAGTCCATAGCTATCTATAGAGTGAGAGTACGAAATTTCGCTTTCTACAGTTGAAGTAACTTCAGCATTATTTATATAAAGTGTTAAATTTGAAGCAGAGTTTGCGCTTGCGTTTATACTAAGAGTTGACTCATAGTTAAAGAAGGGTTTTTCAGGAGTGGGGTTGTTTATGTGTACGGTTAGTCCTTCTTCAACAATATTTACAAATAGATCTCCAGTTTGGGGAGAGTTAGTGCTTGCCCTAAAAACAAAACACATCTGTAGTATTTTTTTGTCAGCCGGAACCTTGTAAAACTCTCTTATTGATGGTGTAATAGTTAGGGTGTATATATTTGCTGATACCCGAGTTAATTTGGGTTGGGTTGAGTTATTACCCCAGGTTCCAACTACGTATTGCCAACTTGGGTTACCTTCAATTTTAACCCCAGTGTGCGCATAAATATCTCCAGTGTATCCAGCCAGGTTGCCACCACCTTGTGTTGCATCAATGGTAATAACCACCTCGTTGGATGCCGTTGGAAGGGCAGGGGATGAGGTTATTTGAGAGCGGCCAAACAGGCTGATAGCTATAGCAGCAATTAATAGTACGTATTTTTTTACCATTTTGAACCTAACTAAGTGCAGTGAGTACAATAAAAGTATAAAAAAAAGGCGCATTGCTGCGCCTTTTTTAGTAAAATCAAATAATTAGTTAATAGAGCCAGTGTTATCGTCAAACTTTAGGGTAATAACCTGCCCGGCTGTTCCAGCAACTGCTGCTTGTTCGTCACCACTATTGTTGCGATACTCGATAACGCCTTCGTAAAGGTTAAACTCAGCATTCCACCAAGCAGGGATCCAAGCGTGGTTTGCATACATGCGAATATTATCACTAACTGATAATGCAGGACTGGTAATTGTTTTTGCTGTATTGTCAACGGTGAATAGGCTTGCAGCTAAATCTTCATCCCAGCTTCCAAAAGCATTACCAATACCGTAAACCTCAGCAGCTTTAATTGAAACTTTCTTTAAGTCGTCGCGAAGGTCCAGAACAATAATGTACATTCCGCTCTCTGTAACACTCATATTGCCATCATTCTCAGTAACTGCAATACCTTCAGCATCAAATTCACTTACCTGAGCATATCCTAAATTGGGTTCACCCCAGCCTGCTGCTGCAAGTTTAAAGCCTTCGCCACCAGCTAAGTGACAAATCTTCCAGAAAATACCTTCAGCATCAGCAGCCTTGTGCATAATCGCATTTTCATCTGTTGCGGGTTCAGCCCATCCATATGCTGTCGCATCTCCAGATATATACATTGCCTCAGGGTATGCTGGTGGTGTGTAATCGCCAGTTTTTTCAGTTGTGGCTGTGGTTCCGTTATCAAGTGACCAGCTAAGCTTTACAGTATATTTACCATTAATTGCATTATTAATGTTATCGCCACCTGGAATCAAAGCGTCAATTGCTCCACCAAAGTTGGTGTTTACTCGAACAATTTCACCATCTAATATTATTTTCCAACCGCTAGAGTAGCGAAACTTGAATTCACCTTCAATAAGTATAAGGTCATTAACTTCGAAGGACATAGCGTTTAAATCGAAAGCGCTGCTTGTTAGTGGGGTGCTCGAACTCCAACCATCTGGTGTTGCACCACCAATTATTCCCCACTCAACCTTGGCAACAGCCGCAACGTTAAGTTCGCTGTCATATACAATGTGGTAAAGACCGTCTTCGGGAACAGTAAATTTGGTAGCTGTTTCGGAAGCTGAGCCTCTAGAAAACCAGCCTCTTGGCTCATCGTTATCTTTGGCCTCCTCGGCTACTACATCAAAATCAGCACCTGGGCCATAAAGAGTTGCCTTACCACCGGTAATCTTGCCAATGTTAAATCCACCAGTTTTAGATACCGCAATGTATAGTTCGTAAAGACTACTGCGATCCGCGTTTTCAGCAGCTTCGTTTGGGGTCGACTTCATCAAACCCTTAAAATCGTAATCGGCTACTGCTGTTGCGTCACCAAATACGTAAAACCCGTCTTCAACCAGAATTGGGTCTGGATCTGGAGTGTCTTTCTCGCAAGATGAGAATGCTACAAACATTGCAAGCATTAGCCCTGATAGTTTCAGTAAGCTTTTAATCGAATTGTTTTTCATAGTACCTGAATTTTAGTTAAAACTAGTTAGTGTAATTTATCTCGAATCGGTTTTGCTAATACATTTATTTCAAAAAAATTAATTCGCTAGATTTGGGTTTGATTCAATTGCCCACTGAGGTATGGGGAACGTGTTCCATTCAGGTCCATTTGCCTGTTTTTCCCACCACGCCTTGTTAAATTTTCCAAATCGAATCATATCTTGCCTACGATGTCCCTCCCAGAACATCTCACGAGCACGTTCCTCCAAAAGGTTATCCAAGTTGTCCCACGCACCTTCAACAGTAAGCCCTGCTCGTGTTCTAATGTCATTAATACCAGCCACATTTACGGCTAAACCCTGCCTGAGTTGAGCTTCGGCTTTCATCATAAGAATGTCGGCATAACGGAAGAGAGGAAAATCATTGCTTAGGTTTTCCTTTGCTCCTTTTTTTACCTCAAACTTTACCACGCGCGCACCAGACATACGTATTTCTGCATCGGTATTGGATGCAGCATCCATAATAAGGGCAGGAATATGTTTTGTAAATACCAGCGGAGCATTTGCAGTTGGATCTGTAATCTCTTTCCCTTTAGAGTCGTATTGCTGACCAATTAAAAGGCCATTCTTCCTTAAGTCACTATCATCGTATCGATCAACTTGCAACTCAGTTGCTGCAAAGCCACTCCACGGTCCTGCTAGCATATCGAAGGTTAAGTTGCTATTGTAGTGTAATGTACGCATATGTAATCTGAAGCCCTGATAGTTATCCTCATCAAATGGAATAGCAAATATGTTTTCAGGTGAGGCTTCATTATTTGTTATAAATGGAGCGAGCGGAGCGCTTTCAAGGCTGTACACTCCCAAATTAATAACATTATTACAAGCATCTTCAGCTTTTACCCAGTAGGCTGGATTAACGGTGCCAGTATAAACGGCATGGTTTAAGTATAATTTAGCCAAAAGGCTGTTTGCCATCCCTTTTGTAACAGCAGTTTTTGATGTTCCTTCGTTAAGTAGAAGAATATTATCTTCAATCTCCTCAAGTATACTGTAAAAAATATCGGCTCTTGGTGTTTTACTTGGTCTTTCTTCTGCATTTAAATACGATGTAACGTAAGGAATATCGCCATAGTTATCAATTAAGAGATAGTAGTAATAGGCTCGCATAATTTTTGCTTTAGCCAAAGCAAGGTCAATGATCTCTTCACCTGCTTGTGGTTCAAACTCATCAATAAACTTGTTGGCTTGAACAATCCCATCGTAGAAAATTCCCCACATTCGGTTAACGGTTTCTACGTTATTATCCCATTCATGGCTATGCAGTACACGCCATTTTCCTCCATCATCCCAGTGCTCTCCACGCACGGGGCATACAGCGCCATCGCCAGTTAGCTCCTGAGCGAACCACCAATTTCCGCCATCATCAATCATATTTTGCAGAGGCTTATAGATAGGAATCATCTTAAGTACAGGGTCAGCTGTATATGCGTCGGCAGGCACTTTGTCGTAAAGCACATCGTCTAAATCGGTGCAGCCGGCAAGTGATATTATTGCTATTGTTATAATTAGTATTCTTTTCATAATTCTAGTAATTATAAGGTTACGTTAACTCCAAAAGTGAATGTTCTGGTTTTGGGGTAAACATTAAACTGATCCAGTCCGAATGATAATCCATCGAATGAGATCTCGGGGTCAATACCAGTGTACTTAGTTAAAGTAAGCAAGTTGTTGGAAGCAAAGTACACCCTAATGTTTTTAAAGCCAGCAACGTTTTTGAAGTTATATCCCAATGATATGTTGTCCAAACGGATAAAAGAACCATCTTCAAGGTAATAACTGCTTGGCTTTGGATTGTCGTCTAAACCTCTTTCAGCCTCATCAAGAGCCGATTGAAGTACGTTTTGACCCGGCAGCCATATTGGGTTACCAAATATAAGTTTAGTGGTGTTGAATATTTGGAAGCCATAAACAGCCCTAAGGTTAAAACTTAAATCAAAGTTTTTGTAGAAAGTAAAGTAGTTAGACCATCCCATCTCGAAATCGGGTTGTGCACTTCCAACTTCTCTCCTTTCGGCCTTCGTAATGTCCCTTGTTATACCACCCTCTGCGTTGTAGAAAAGGAATTTACCATCGGGCGAAATTCCTGCATACTCTGGCATATACCAAGTGCCAACAGGGGTGCCTGGCCTTACAACTTGTGTCCAGTTTCTGTCGCCAACCAAACCTGGTCCCGATAGCCAGCCCTCTTCGAGCTGTGCCCATTCGTACTTATCGTTCGAGAGCGATTTCACGTTTTGTTTGTAACTTGAGAATACCAATGATGTTTTCCATTCGAAGTTACTTGAGCGAACAGGGAAGGCTTGAATGAAAAATTCGAAACCTTTAATCTCAATTTCACCAACATTAGCCCAAATTCGTGGAACAGGGTTTGGCGGAACTGGAACGGAATAGTTACCAAGTAAGTCGTAGGTATTTTTCATAAAGTATTCAATTGAACCAGATATTCTGTCTCTGAAAAGTCCAAAGTCTAGTCCAATATTTAGTTCGGCATTCTCCTCCCATTTAAGGTCTGGGTTTGCAGTATGTGCAAATTCAAAGAGAATGGCATCTTCACCCGTTTCAGGGTTTGGTGCATTCCCTGCCGATTGGTAGTATGAGAGGTCGTTATAAATACCAATCTCTTGGTTACCAGTTATACCGTATCCTGCTCTTAACCTAAGGCTATTGAGTATATCCACATCTTCCATAAAATCTTCGCCAGTTATATTCCACATAACTGATGCAGATGGGAACCAACCCCACTCGTTGTTTTTACCAAATTTCGACGATCCGTCTCGCCGAACAGTGGCTGTAAGGTAATATTTAGAGTTGTAGTTGTACATACCTCTTCCAAAGAATGAAATTAATCGGCTAGAAGATTTATATGAGGTAATATCTCCAGGATTAACACTTTGTAGAATAGATAAATCATGCGACATGGTGTAATCTAGAAATGGTTGTTGTCCTTGAGCAGCAAATCCTGTAAAAAAATCTTCCTGAAAAGAGTACCCTCCAACCACTTCAAGGTTGTGCATTTCAGCAAATTTGTTTTTATACATAACCGTGCTCTCGAGAATTCTAGACTCCGCATTGCCATAAGACCTCCTGCCGAAGCCTGAGGTGGTTCCAAGCCTAAGAGTTGAAGGTTCAAAGTAAAAACTTTCGCTGTCATTACGATTGTAACCCAAGTTAATACCAGCAGTTAACCCTTTAATAATCTCCAGGTCGGCTTTAAAGAAACCGTTATAGCGCTTAGCATCACGCTCGTTCTGAATATCATCAACAAGCTTAACAGGGTTCCAGTAGCTAAATCCTCTCTGAAAATCGTAGAGATTACCATCACTGTCTTTTACCGGATCGGTTGGATTACGCTGGAAAGCTTGGTATAAAATATCGTTAGCACCCCAGCCACCATATGATATGTATTCGTTTTGTTCAACAGTTCCAGACAAACCTGCTTGCATTTTAAGTCTATCATCAAACACAGATTTATCAACATTTATACGACCAATTGTTCTGGTTTTATTTGTACCAATTACAACGCCCTTAAAGTCATTATGTGAAAGAGAAACGCGATAGGAGCTGGTCTCATCACCGCCTGAGTATCCAAAACTATAGTTTTGCGACTGGCCTGGTCTGTAAATCTCATCCTGCCAGTTTACGTTAGCACCACCATCATTGAAGTTAAGGTTATTGTCTGCAACATACTTTCGAACCTGATCGGCTGAGAGTAAATCTAGGCGGTTTGCAACAAAATCGGTTGAGAGGTAGGCGTTAAAATCAATTTGAGTACCTTTTTTAAAATCCCCTCTTTTGGTAGTAATTATTATTACACCGTTGGATCCTCTAGAGCCATATATAGCAGCAGCAGAAGCATCCTTCAGAATATTAAAGGATTCAATATCCTCGGGAGCAATTGTAGTCGGATCAACACCAGGTATACCATCTACAACATACAATGGACTTGTGCCCGTAATAAGAGCCGTGGCGCCCCTGATTTTAATAGAGAACCCTGAGTTTGGGTCGCCCCCTTTTTTTGTAACCATTACGCCAGCGGCCTTACTTTGGAGTGCCTGTATGGGGTCAGTCAAAACACCTTGGTTCATCTCATCAGCCTTAATGTGCGAAACTGCACCCGTTCTGTCGCTCTTTTTCTGTGTGCCGTATCCTATAACAACAATTTCTTCAAGCGATTCGTATGCTTCAGCTAGAGTAACGTTTATAATATTGCGTGTTCCTACCTGCTCTTCAATGGTTTTGTAACCCAAAAAAGAGAACTGCAGCGTAGCGCCAGCTGGTGCTAAAATAGTGTACAACCCATCAATATCGGTTACAACACCTATTGTGGTGCCTTTAACCACAATGTTAACACCAATTAAGGGCGAACTATCTCTGCCATCGGTAACCTTGCCGGTTACCTTAATCTCTTGCGATAAAGCCATTAGGCTAAACAGCAAAGAGAAAGTTAAAAGCAATATGCTTCCTTTATATCTTTGGCCCATCATGTAAAATAGGTTTAGTTAGTAAAGTACATTCTAAAAACAAATTAGCTACAATGTCGTCTTTCGAAGTGCACTACAATTTAACACATTATTAGCGTAAAATCAAATATTAAGCGAGCTTAGCCGTCTAAAAATCAATGCAATCGTACTCACAATCGTATGTGCAATCGATTGCCCGTAAAACGCTTGTTTAGCATTCTTTTACATAAGTTAAAACAAGAAAAAAATTAAATTGTTTGTTGAGTGCGTATTAATCATTATATTTGGTACAGTATGAAAGTTGAAAATATCAGCTAATACCCCTTATATATTATAGCATATGAAGATAGCTAATGTAACAATTAAAGATATCGCTAGATTGCTCGATATCAGTCCTTCAACCGTATCGAGAGCTTTAAAAGATCATCCCGATATCAGCAAGACTACCATTGAAAAGGTAAAACAATTGGCTAAGGAAATGCACTATAGGCCAAATCCTATTGCGCTTAGCTTAAAGAGCCGAAAGAGTAATGTTATAGGGGTTGTTGTGCCTGAAATAGTACACTATTTCTTTTCATCGGTTATTAGTGGTATCGAGAATGTTGCCCAAGAACATGGGTACAGCGTAATGTTTAGCCAGTCGAGTGAGGACTTTAAAAAAGAGGTGGAGGTTTGTAATACATTTCGAAATAGCATTATTGATGGCCTACTAATATCCGTTTCTAAAACTACGGACGATTATACGCATTTGCAAGAATTCTTTGACGAGGGGGTTCCTGTTGTTTTCTTTGATCGAATGGTTGAAGGGATGGAAGCTGATAGAGTTCTTATGAACGATTACGATGGAGCTTTTCAGGCAACCCAATATTTAATTGTTGAAGGGCGCAGGCGCATTTTGCATTTTGCGGGGCCGCAAAATAGGCTAATTGGGCAGAACCGACTTAAGGGGTATATTGATGCCCATAAAAGGAATGGTGTTGTAATTGACGAGTCGCTTATATTACAATGCGATAATTTTGAAAATGCAATTATTGAGACCCAAAAAATTATAGATTCAGGCGTTAACTTTGATGCTGTTTTTACTGTAAATGATTTTACTGCTGCTGGTGTAATTAAAATTTTGGCAAGAAATAACATAAAAGTGCCCGAGGATGTTTCGGTAATAGGTTTTGGAAATGATTACATGTCCGAAATGGTAGAGCCAACCCTTACAACGGTTTCGCAACCAGGTTTTACTATGGGCGAAAAGGCTATGGAGATGCTTATTTCTCGTATAGATGCAGGTAAATCAATTGAACCGCGTATCGAGGTTTTACCAACAACTCTTATTGTTAGGGAAACAACCAAGAAGCGTTAATTCGCATTTACCTAAAAAGTATTCTTAAATTATTTTCTCATTACTTCGTCGGGGTTACCTATTCGTAACCCCTGTAACTTCTATTCTACATATTTAGGATAAGTTACTGTATTTATACGGGCTAGGTAAATGAGCATTTACACCGTTTTGTAAACCAACGAGTTTTATTGAAAAAAATAAAATAAATTACTTGAGCCGTAATCGATTGAAACAATGTTTTGCAGTATAATCAGCTAGTTTGAAGTAAATTCAAAGCAAAAAAAATTTGCAGAGAAAAGTTTTTCACCTTATATTTGACTAGCTACAAAGTTGTCTTTCCTAGTATTCCAGTTTCTCTGGAAGAGTATTTCTATATCATAATAACTAAAATATTATATCGTGATGACTAAACGACCTCGTTTATCATTTTGGCAGATATGGAATATGAGTTTTGGATTCCTTGGTATCCAGTTTGGGTACGCTCTGCAAAACGCTAATGTTAGCCGAATTTTCGAAACTCTTGGCGCAGACATCGATGCCATTCCCATACTTTGGATAGCTGCACCCGTTACAGGGCTTATTATACAGCCAATAATTGGCCATATGAGCGATAATACTTGGGGCCGACTGGGTAGGCGACGACCATTCTTTTTAGTTGGTGCAATTTTAGCATCATTGGGCTTGCTTTTTATGCCAAACTCACCCGTACTTTGGGTTGCTGCCGGTATGCTATGGATTTTAGACGCATCTATAAACATATCAATGGAGCCTTTTAGAGCATTCGTAGGCGATATGCTTCCCAGCGAACAGCGCACAAAAGGGTTCGCCATGCAAAGTTTCTTTATTGGTACTGGTGCTGTGGTAGCCTCTGCTTTGCCATATATCCTAACCGAATGGTTTGGTGTGGCTAACACTGCGCCTGAGGGGCATGTTCCGCCTTCGGTTAAGTGGTCGTTTTACTTGGGTGCAATTGCTTTTATTAGCTCGGTAGTTTGGACGGTTATTAAAACTAAGGAGTACTCGCCCCAGGAGCTAAAAGCCTTCGAAGAGGCTGAACAAGCAACGGTTAGAGAGAAAACAGGCTCCAACTCCATTATTAGCCACAAAGAACTATCGGCAATCACTTTCCTTAAGCATAGCGTTATATGGCTTATAGCGGGCATTATTCTGTCGATTGGAGTTTGGTATTTCAGCTTAGATCCTAAACTTTTTATTGTAACTGTGGGCATTGTTGCCTTTGGTATTATACAGCTAATTGTTGGATTCTTAAAAAAATCGGGTAAACATAGCGGTGGTCTTGTAGTGGTTATAAACGACCTCTTTAATATGCCCAAAACTATGGGGCAACTTGCAGTGGTGCAGTTTTTTAGCTGGTTTGCGCTTTTTGCTATGTGGATTTACACCACCGCAGGGGTTACAAGCCATATTTACGATATGAAAATATCACAATCGGAGTTAAACCAGCTAAAAATTGAGCAACAACGACTTTTAACCGATTCCAATGCTAAAGCCGCTGATTTTAAATTCTCAGTCCTTGATCATGAAATTGATAAAGTTGAAAGAAGTTTTACTAACAAACGTGTTGAGGTTGCCGTTCCTTTGCGTTTAGTTACTCTTTTTCTGAAAGAAGGAAATGTTGACCCTGAAACCAAGGAAATTCACTACGAAAATATTTATAGTATTGATAGTGAACTGTTTGAACGTTTTATTGTTATCTCCAATGAGTATAATAAAGGAGCAAATTGGGTAGGTATTGCCTTTGCAACATACAATGGTTTTGCGGCAATAATGGCTTTTTTACTGGTGTTTATTGCAAAGTATACAAGCCGAAAAATTACCCACGCAATATCGTTGGTGGCAGGTGGAATTGGGCTAATCTCCATATTCTTTATTACAAACCCTACTATGCTTATCGTATCAATGCTGGGCGTTGGTTTAGCATGGGCAAGTATTCTGTCAATGCCGTATGCTATTCTTACAGGTTCTTTGCCATCAAACAAAATGGGAACGTATATGGGGATATTTAACTTCTTTATAGTAATTCCACAAATTTTAGCTGCTAGTATACTTGGTTTTTTTGTTGGAACAGTGTTTAATGGTGAGGCAATTTACTCGCTTATTCTCGGTGGCGTATCAATGATAATTGGAGCAATTATGGTAATGTTTGTAACCGATAAGGATGACGTAAAATAGTTCATTGCTCAAACTTTTATTTAACAACCACATAATTATTCGTAAATAATAACTATATGAATTCATACCTAAAGCACGATGAGTGGTGCATAATTGAAGAAGGGTTTAGCCCTGAAAACGCTATGGTGTCGGAGAGCATTTTCAGCATTGGCAATGGCGCCACAGGGCAGCGTGCAAATTTTGAGGAGAAGTACAGCGGCTCATCATTACAAGGAAGCTATGTGGCTGGTGTGTACTATCCAGATAAAACTCGTGTGGGTTGGTGGAAGAATGGCTATCCCGAGTATTTTGCAAAGGTTATAAACTCTACTAACTGGATTGGAATAGACGTTGAGATTAATGGGGAACAACTCGATTTAGCCCTTTGCTCTATCGATGAATTTCGCAGAGTTTTAAATATGAGAGATGGGTTTCTTGAACGCTCATTTATTTGCGAAATGCCCTCGGGTATTAAAATAGCGGTTTCTGCTAAACGATTTTTAAGTATTGTTGATACTGAAATTGGGGCAATTCGATACAGTATCAAGTCGCTTTCGGCAAATGTAAACCTTACGATTAAACCATACCTCGATGCCGATGTAAGTAATCAGGATTCGAATTACGACGAAAAATTTTGGGTCGAGGTGGAGCAGAAATCAATATCCAATCAGGCCTATATTATTACTAAAACAAAAAAACTCGATTTTTATGTTGGGCACGCCATGCATTATGATATTTACCTAAATTCGCAAAGGCTAGATATTGACCCCAGCGTTAAGAGTCAAGATATGTACGTTGGCTCACAAGTGCAATGTAATATAAGTGCAGGTGATGAGCTAGTCGTTTACAAATATGCCGCCATAGTGTCGAGCCTTAATTATACGCCAGGTACTTTTTCGAAGACTCTGCAAGAGTTACTAGTTAAGGCAACCGCAAAAGGGTTTGTTAAAATGCTCGAAGAGCAGGCTCACGCTTGGACCGATATTTGGGCGCATAGCGATATAACCATCGAAGGTGATGTGGCGGCTCAGCAGGCCATTCGATTCAATATCTTTCAACTTAGTCAAACATACACAGGGAAAGATGAGCGGTTAAATATTGGTCCCAAAGGGTTTACTGGCGAAAAATACGGTGGCTCAACCTATTGGGACACCGAGGCATACTGCTTACCGTTTTATATGAGTACCCACGGACAAAAAGTTGCCCGTCAGTTGCTGATATATAGGTATAAGCACCTAGCGAAAGCTATTGAAAACGCTGAGAAATTAGGATTTACAGATGGGGCTGCGCTTTTCCCTATGGTAACTATGAATGGCGAGGAGTGCCACAATGAGTGGGAGATTACATTTCAGGAAATTCATCGCAATGGTGCCATTGCTTTTGCCGTATACAACTATGTTCGTTATACTGGCGATAAGAACTACTTAGTGCACTTTGGGCTTGAGTTGCTAATAGCCATTGCTCGATTCTGGGCTCAACGAGTTAATTTTTCGGAAGAAAAGGGCAAATATGTGATGCTGGGCGTTACAGGTCCCAATGAGTACGAAAATAATATTAACAATAACTGGCATACCAATTTAATGGCTACGTGGTGCTTGGAATATAGCGATGAGGTGATTGGCTATGTAAAACAAACAGATCCTGATAGATACAAGGCTTTAGTTCAAAAAATATCGTTCAATGAGGAGGGAGAACTTGCCCAATGGAGAGAGATACGCGAGAAAATGTTTTTCCCAATTGATGAGAAGCTAGGTGTTTTCCTTCAGCAGGAAGGATATATGGACAAGGAGCAAATTCTTGTTAAAGACCTTGAGCCGAAGCACAGGCCAATTAACCAGAAATGGAGTTGGGATCGTATACTTCGCTCTTGCTTCATTAAACAAGCCGATGTTTTGCAGGGGTTGTATTTTCTTGAAGATAGATTTGATATTAATACCATTCGTCGTAACTTTGAGTTTTACGAACCTCGTACAGTGCATGAATCCTCTCTGTCGCCCTGTGTGCACTCTGTTCAGGCTGCTCTTATTGGCGACATAGAAAAGGCGTACGAAATGTACTTGCGAACCGCCCGTTTGGATTTGGACGACTACAACCATGAGGCGCGGGAAGGGCTTCATATTACCAGTATGGCTGGGACCTGGATGTCAATTGTTGAAGGGTTTGGCGGAATGAGGGTGCGAAACAATATGCTTGTTTTTAACCCATTAATTCCAAAGCAATGGAAATTGTATAGTTTCAAGGTTTGGTTTAGAGAAAATATTTTAAAGGTAATGGTTAACGATAGCGATATAGTTATTACAAATGAGTCGGGGCCCTCGCTTTCGGTTATCGTACATAATGAAACCCAAACCATAACCTCAAAATCGAACATTAAAATTGCAAAATAAGTTAAGTTCTGCCATTAGTAATACTTAGTTTTAAAATGATAAAAAAACCGGGGTTGTTCAAACACATTTATAGTAATAAAGAAGAAATAATTCTAAGAGATTATCTTGCGCTTGAACGAACAAAATTGGCCAATGAGCGAACTTTGCTATCTTATACCAGAACATCACTCTATATGTTACTTGGTGGAATTGCCTTTTTGCAACTTCAAGATTTTGCCCAATTACGATGGATTGGATACGTGGCCATATTTCTTAGCATAATTTTTGGTATTTTTGGCATACTAAGATATTTTCAGATTCGAATCCGTTTGAAGCGTTACTATAATCAGAAAATGGATGAGCCACCAGTAACACAGGATTAGAGTCTGTTGATTTGCGCTAATTTATTAATGTTTGAACCAACTACTAATACTATGAAAAGATTTAAAGCCGGAGTGCTAACCGGAAAACAGGTACAAGAAGTTTTTGCAGTTGCAAAAGCTGAAGGTTGGGCGTTACCAGCCGTAAACGTAACTGGAACCGACACCATTAACTCGGTATTAGAAACAGCCCGAGAAATGAAATCGCCAGTAATAATTCAACTATCAAATGGGGGTGCAGCATTTTATGCAGGTAAAGGGTTGTCAAATACCGACCAAAATGCAGCAATTCTTGGCGGTATCTCAGCAGCCAAACACGTTCAAATTATGGCCGAGGCATACGGTGTTCCAGTAATAATGCATACCGACCATGCTGCCAAAAAACTTTTACCATGGATTGATGGCCTTTTAGATGCGGGCGAAAAACATTTCGCAGAAACAGGTAAACCCCTATATAGCTCGCATATGCTCGACCTTTCCGAAGAAACTTTAAAGGAGAACATCGAGATATCAGCCAAATACCTTAAGCGTATGGCGAAAATAGGGATGACTCTAGAAATTGAATTGGGAGTAACGGGAGGTGAAGAGGATGGTGTTGATAACACGAATGTTGATACCTCAAAACTTTACACTAAGCCCGAAGAGGTTTCGTATGCTTATGAGCAACTAATGAAAATTAGTCCAAATTTCACCATTGCCGCCTCTTTTGGTAATGTACACGGGGTTTATAAGCCCGGAAACGTTGTGCTTAGCCCCGATATTTTAAGAGATTCGCAGGAGTATATTCAAAAAAAGTTTAATACTGATAAGAAGCCAGTTAATTTCGTATTTCATGGTGGCAGCGGATCCGAGAAGGATAAAATTGAAAAGGCAATAAGCTATGGAGTTATCAAAATGAACCTTGATACCGATTTACAGTGGGCTTTTTGGGATGGCATTCGTAATTACTCTGCCAGTAAGTTCGATTTTCTTCAGGGACAAATTGGAAACCCCGAAGGTGACCATAATCCGAATAAAAAATATTATGACCCACGAGTATGGCTTCGTAAGGGAGGGGAGAGTATAATTGAGAGGTTAAAAATCTCATTTCACGATCTGAACTGCGTTAACAGGGGATAATCTTTTTATTAACCCTTCAGGAGCAAGTTATCTTATCCTGAAGGGTTTTTTTATATCTTTTTTATGAAGAATTTTTTTGTAACTATCATATTTTTAGCAATAATGAGTTGTGTTGGTGCGCAAACTGTAAATAGGGTAGAGCCTCCTTCGTGGTGGGTTGGGATGAAGAACCAACAACTCCAACTCATGGTTTATGGTGAGCAAATTGGCGAAGCAGTGGTTAGTATTTCGTACCCAGGAATTATCCTAACTAGTTTTGATAGGGTGCAAAATCCAAACTATCTTTTTGTAAATTTAGAAATTCACGATAATACAGCTCCGGGGATATTTGAGATTCTCTTTACACTTCCCAATAAAAAGACTTTAACATATTCTTATACATTAAATAGTAGGCACAACGAGTCGGCTCAGCGCAATGGGTTCGATGCCTCTGATGCTATGTACCTACTGTTTCCCGATCGGTTTGCCAATGGCGATCCTACTAACGACTCTTTTGAGGGCATGGAAGATAAACTCGATCGCAACGATCTTTATGCCCGCCACGGTGGCGATATACAGGGGATAATCAATAACCTTGATTATATAAAAGAGTTGGGAATGACCGCTATTTGGATAAACCCTGTGCTGGAGAGTAACCAGCCTTGGCAGTCGTATCATCAGTATGCCATTACCGATTTTTACAACGTTGATAGGCGGTTTGGTAGCAATAAGCTATACAAGCTATTGGTTGATATGGCACATGATAAAGGTTTGAAAATTATTAAGGATATGATTTTCAATCACTGTGGCAGCAAACATTGGTTTATTGAAGATCTTCCTATGGATGATTGGGTAAATCAGTGGCCCGAATTCACTCGTACAAACTATCGAATACCTGTTAGTTTCGACCCCCACGCATCCGATGCCGACAAAAAACTTATGTACGACGGCTGGTTCGATACCCATATGCCCGATTTAAACCAGCGAAATCCATACCTTGCTAAGTATCTAATTCAGAATAGTATATGGTGGGTTGAGTATGCAAACCTCGATGGCATTAGGATGGATACCCATCCGTACCCCGATAAGGAGTTTATGGCTCACTGGACACGCGCTGTTATGGATGAGTACCCAAACTTTAATATTGTTGCCGAAACGTGGATAAACTATCCGGCATGGGTTGCATACTGGCAAACTGGCGCATTAAACCACGATGGTTTTGATTCGGGCATCCCAACGGTTATGGATTTTCCGCTTTGCTACGCAATAAATAGTGCTTTTGATGAAAAAGAAGGCTGGGATACTGGCTTACATCGTCTTTACGAAATTTTGGCTCACGATTTTCTATATTCCAACTTGAGCAATATCTTGATTTTTTCTGATAACCATGACGTTTCCCGCTTTATGAAGCGTAAGGATATGGCCATTGGTCGTTATAAACTAGGTATGGCTTTTTTGCTTACAACCCGGGGTATTCCGCAAATATACTATGGAACAGAGATACTTATGGATGGTGACGATGCCAATGGGCATGGTGTTTTGCGACAGGAGTTTCTGGGCGGGTGGCCCGACCATAAGCGCTCGGCATATACTGCCGAAGGGCGTACAAAAAAGGAGAACGAAGCGTGGAATTATATGAGCACCTTGCTCCAGTGGCGCAAAACGGCCACCGCTGTGCACAATGGCAAGTTAGTTCAGTTCTTACCCGAGAACGAGGTATACGTGTACTTCCGTCAGAACGATGAGCAAACCGTAATGGTAATACTGCATAATGGATACCAGCCCAAGCTATTAAAGACCAGCCGATTCAACGAGTTTCTTTCGTCATTTAGTAGCGGAAAGGATATTGTTACTGGTAAGAAACTTGAGAACCTTGATAAAATTCAGCTTTCGCCTCGTTCGGCTATGATTATTGAACTGAATAAATAGCTTGTTTCTTCTGTAGAATGCTCAGGGTAACGACGGTCTGGCTAAGCCGACAATCTTAACTAAACAACATTAACATAAACTTTAATAATTATTTGAATGTTAGTTTATTACAGAAGAAAACTAAACCCAATAAATGCGGTAATCATTATCGACTGAATGTGTTAGAAATTGTTTGCCATACCCGTTGTTAGCGACAAGCTATGTTTTCATTCTAAAAAATAAAATACTATGAACCGTATACAATTAGTTTTTATTGCATTACTGTTTGCATCGTGTGGTAATAACGAGGTTATTTCATACTATACCAAAGCATCCGAGGTTTATGGGTTGGCATCGGTTATTCAACTTGCCGGTGAAGAGACCGTAATAATTCTTCAGGATTACTTTATGGATGTTACGCGCATCGATTCGATTGTTGCCCCTTCAAATTTCGATGTGTTTATGTCGGCAGATAAGAAAAAGGTAAGGCTAATATCTCAAAATGAAACTATTGCAAAACTCTCTGAACTAAAGGTCTGGTCTAATGGGGGCTGCTACTCGTTACTAATGAGAAAAAGCCGTAAGCTACCCGTGGAAATTACCTTTAAACCACAGGGTAAGCAACCCAAAACGGTGCAGCTTGCTGGGCAAATAAACGATTGGAATCCAGCTAAAACTAATCTTCAGAATGAAAACGGTGAGTGGAAAACAAGCTTGCTGCTGAATCCGGGCAAATACCAATATCAGGTTGTGGTTGATGGTAAATGGATGCTTGATCCAGCTAATCCCGATACGGAAGATAATAATATAGGAGGTGTTAACTCAATTTTACGAGTAGGGGAGAATAACCCTGACTTATTACCCTTTATCTATTCCGAGGGATGTAATAAAGAGGAAATATTCATTGGTTTCGAGAAAAAGGTTGATGAGCTATTCGTGTTTTGGGAAAACTATCGTCTTAGCCATAATTTTGTTTCCTTAACCGATACGGGAGCAACCATTACCATTCCTGCCAATGCCAATGGTTTACAAGGTTCGTATATTCGTGTTTGGGCATATAACGGTGAGGGCGAATCGAACGATTTGCTTATTCCGCTTAAGGGGCGTTGTGCTGTTACATCTACCGCGCAATTAAATCGCACCAATTTGCATACGCAGATAATGTACTCGCTTATGGTTGACCGTTTTAATAATGCCAACCCAAACAACGATTTTCCTGTTGATGACCCAGAGATACTCCCAAAGGCTAACTATTATGGAGGCGATATTGAAGGTGTTACTCAAAAGATTATTGATGGATATTTTGATTCTTTAGGCATAAGTACCATTTGGATTTCGCCCATAATTCAAAACCCGTTGGGAGCCTATGGCTTATACCCCAATCCCCACACAAAATTTTCGGGTTACCACGGATACTGGCCAATATCCTCATCAAAAGTTGACTTTAGATTTGGTACCTCCGATGATGTGCATCGTTTGTTGACTGAGGCACATAAACACGATATGAATGTTATTCTCGATTATGTGGCCAACCACGTACATAAGGAGCATCCATTGTATCGCGATCATCCCGATTGGGCAACACCCCTTTATTTACCTGATGGTACAATGAATACCGAGAAATGGGATGAGCACAGGTTAACCACGTGGTTTGACACATTTATGCCTACGCTCGACTTGGAGCGCCCCGAGGTTTATGAACCAATGACCGACTCGGCGTTATTTTGGGTTACCCAGTATAAGTTTGATGGCTTCCGCCATGATGCGACCAAACATATCCCCGAAGTTTTTTGGCGCACTCTTACTCGAAAAATTAAGGAGAACGTAGAGCCTAATCGTACTATTTATCAAATAGGTGAAACCTATGGTAGCCACGAGCTTATTTCGAGCTACATTGGCAGTGGTATGCTTAACGCACAGTTTGATTTTAATGTTTTTGATGCGGCTTCAGCAACCTTTGCCCGCACCGATGCGCCGTTCGTTAATCTCAATAGCAAGCTTATTGAGGGTTTTAGCTATTACGGATGGAATAACCTAATGGGAATTATTAGTGGCAACCACGACAAAGGACGTTTTATCTCCTATGCTGGTGGTGCTATCTCTTTCGATGAGGATGCTAAGTTTGCTGGGTGGACCAGAGAGATTGGTGTGGGTAATGCCATTGGCTACAAAAAACTGCAAATGTTTAACGCATTTAACCTAACTATTCCGGGTGTTCCCACAATATATCAGGGTGATGAGTTTGGTCAGCCCGGCGGTAATGATCCCGATAATCGCAAGATGATGCAGTTCGACAACTTAAATCGTAATGAGCAGGAAACCATTGGTATTACAAAAAAACTTACCGCTCTACGCAGCTCAAATATGGCGCTGAATTATGGTGCTTTCGAGCCGCTTTTGGTGGATGAAAAACTTTACGCCTACGCCCGATGCTATATGGATAATGTGGTTGTGGTTGTTTTTAACAATTCAAGTGAAAAGGTTGAAATAAACATTCCCCTTCCAGAGCGTTTTTCAGTACTAAAGTTTATAGATAATTTTGGTGCAACCTACTCTGTTGACGATATGGCGATAAGTGTTGAACTCGAAGGGTTCTCGTTTGAGGTATTTACTGCAAATTAGCAAAAACTGCTACAAAGTTCCTATCCAAATAGGCTGCATAAATATTTAGTAATTACGAGAATCTAGTCTTATTAGAAACTTTGTTGATTGAATTTATCTATTCTAATTATAGTTAAATTTTAAAGAACAATAATACATCTTTTAGCTCAGCAGCTTGGTCAACCAAATTCTCAGAATTACTTGCCATTTTTACAGATGCACTCGCATTTTGCTGAGCTATAGAGTTTAGCTGCTGGATAGCTATATTCACTTGATTTGCACCATTGGTTTGTTCCAAGTTAGCAGCTGAAATTTCTTGAGTTAACCCTGCTGTCTTTTCAATTTCGGGTATAATACTTACCATTAATTTACCGGCATTTTCAGTAATAGATACGGTATTCTGGGCTAAATTTACTATTTCATCTGCGGCAATCTTGCTCTTTTCTGCCAACTTACGCACCTCTGCAGCCACCACGGCAAAACCTCTGCCATGCTCGCCCGCCCGGGCAGCTTCAACGGCAGCATTTAGTGCCAAAATATTTGTTTGAAAGGCTATATCGTTAATAATTCCAATTTTATCGAATATATTACGCACCGAGGTTAAACTTTCTTGAGTAGTCGAACTTACTTGTTTTATGCTCGACGATGATGCATTTGCAATAACCTCTGTTTGCTTAGTATGAGCATTGTTGCTCTCAATATTCATAATAATTTGATCCATACTTGATGAAACTTCTTCTACCGATGCTGCTTGCTCGTTAGCGCCCTGAGATAATTCTTCGGAAGTTGCACTTAGACTTTGGGCCGAATCAGACAAGGCTTCTGTACTATCCTGCACTTTGTTGATGATATGGCTCAATTCCTTTATGAAGTTTTCTAATGCTCTATTTAGCGCCCCAATCTCATTCTTTTTATGGGTATCCTCAATTGAAATATTCAAATTTCCTTTGGCCATCTCCTCAATTTTTCGAATGGATGCCTGAAAAGGTTTTCTAATGTCTCTGTTGGTAATGTATATTGCAATAATACCAATAGCTGTACTAATAATTAGACTGACATACTTGTTGATAAAACCTGCCTCTTCAATACGAACATTTATGCCAATGAGCAGAATGATTGCAACAATTATAATTCCAACTTTCATTATCAAAGAGTCCTTAAATAGTGCCCTTAGTATAAAGTATCCAAGAACAATTCCAAGAATAGTTCTTAAGCCTTGACTAATTAATATATCCATAAGGATTAGATGTTTAGATTATTTATATTTTAAGTAAAAGTAGGTAAATTTTGTTCATACTTACTTCATACTAAGCAATATCATCATTTGAGAAGGCTGCCCGAATATTGTTATGGGAATCGAAATAGTACTAAAATCTAAGCCCAACCTCCCTTAAGACCTAAACTTTACGTTATTTTTTTGTTTAAGAGCGAAGGGTTTTTGGTGTATTCCCTTTACGGTTTGATAGTATTACAGATATGCTCAATAATATCTTTGTGTTCATCAGGGTGAAACCACGCAATTTCGTTATCACGACCCCACCAAGTAAGTTGTCGTTTGGCGTAGTGGCGTGAGTTGCGCTTAATAAGTTCAATGGCTTTTTCTTGAGATATTTTGCCATCAATGAAATCGAATATTTCGCGATAGCCCACTGTTTTTAGGGCATTTTGATTACGTTGGGGGTATAGTGATTTGGCCTCATCAATAAGACCATCACTTACCATTTGGTCAACCCGAGCATTAATTTGTAAATACAGCTCGTTGCGGGGGCGATTTAGTCCAATTTTTATGGTTTTAAAGGGCCGCTCTTTCTGTGGATTAGTTCGGAAACTGCTATAGGTTCTACCCGTTTGCAAACACACCTCCAAAGCCTTTAGCATACGTTGCGAGTTTTTTAAATCAACCCTGTCGTAATGTTCTGGGTCGAGTAACTTTAGCTGCGCTCTAACACTTTCAATACCCTCATCTTTTAGCTGCTTTTCAAGCATTCTTCGCAGCTCTGGGTCGGGTGTGGGAAAATCGTCGATGCCTTTGCAAACCGCATCAATGTAGAGCATTGACCCGCCCACAAGCATAGCCACATCTTGGGTAAGGTAAATATCTTCGAGAATTTTAAGTGCCTCCGTTTCAAACATTCCGCAGCTGTACCTTTCCGAAATAGATTTATGTCCAATCAGGTGGTGCTGTGCTGCCGAAAGCTGGCTCTGGGTGGGGGCAGCAGTGCCAATACGCATCTCCTTAAAAAACTGTCGCGAATCGGCCGAAATTATGGGCGCATTAAAATGCTGCGATACAGAAAGGCTGGTGGCTGTTTTTCCAACTCCCGTTGGACCAATAAGGATTATGAGATACTTGTTTGGCAAGTTAAATGTATTCTATTTAATAGTAATCTTCGTCTGCGTAATCTTCCGAATCAAGGCTCTCTATGTCAATTTCGTTGGTTATTTCATCAAAGTTATCCTCGTCAAAATCATCAATAATTGATATGTCTCCTAACTCTAGCTGTTCGGGCGGAGCCCCCACCGATACTTTACAATAGGGGTAATCTTTGTCCTCAGCAGGCTCGGTTATTTCAGCTAGCTCAATAAAAAAACAACGGTCAGTAAAAATATCGAAAACGTAAAGGCATCTATCCTTCTTTTTCTTCAATAAATCGCTCAGTTTAACCGACTCCATTGGAATTGCAGCAAGTCCCGCATCGTTCTCCATATCAATAAGGGTTAGTTCAAGTCCCTTATTCCAATTCTCATCGGTTATAAAGAAAGAGGCTAGCTGGTCCGAATCAAAACCCAAATCGTCTTGTATGAATTTATGGAAACTAAAAAAGGTGTAACTGCTGGGTATTTCGTACTCGCGTAGAAACACTTTTTCGGCTCCCGAAATCATTCTAAATTTATAAATCATAGGCTTTTTGGTTTTGTACAAAATAAGCAACATATTAAAAATAAAAAAAATGTTTTACCCAAAACTAAATATTTAAGCTTGCTAAAAAATTAATGGTGTCAATACCATCGGCATAATCTGTAAGTAATGGGTTTTGTGTTTGTCCAAAGCCAATGCTATTTGGTATGCTTAAATTCGACGAAACGATGCATTGCAGCTGCTCGTTATGCCTGTCAATGTATTCGTTTACAACGTTTAAATCGCTGTAATGTTGATAGTAAATTACCCCAACGGGGCTACCCAAGTTCTCGTCGGGTTTTAAAAGGGCAAAACCCGAATCGAGGTGCTCAATCTGATTCATTAAAAATATTGCTCGGTAATACTCGTAGTTATTGGCGTATTTATGATGATTTACAAGGCTTTTAAATTCTAAAAAGTTGTCAATTAGCGGGGTTAAATCATAGTCCTTGGGTATTAATAATTTCGACACGTTACGACAGCCAAGCCCGAAATAGGAAAAGATATCGGAAGCTAAGCCTTTAAACTGCTCTGCGGTTTCATTACCCGTTATAATGGCAATACTTTGCCTATTTTTCCGAATTATGTTGGGATATTTTGCAAAGTAATAATCGAAGTATCGTGATGTATTATTACTGCCAGTCGCAATAACGGCATCAAAATTTTCAAGCCGTTCTTCGGTAATGGTTATGTAATCTTTAAAACGAGGCTCAATAGATAAAAGCAGTTTTAGTAGGATTTGCGTAAGCCCAGCATCTTTCGATGAGATTTTTCCTACAAGTTTATGTCCTGCCATTAGCACGCAAAGGATATCGTGAAAACCCACAAACGGAATATTACCCGCCATAACAATGCCAACTCTCTTTTCAAATTTTGGGTTAAAAGCACGCTTTGGATATAGCGCTACCCATTGGTTAAGGCTCTGCTCGGTTAGCCAGTGTGTGGCTATCGACTTAATTGCGTACTCGCAAAATGCTGGGGTAAACCAAGGGTTTTGTTGGTGCGCCATATTCACTGCCTCCCAAAACTCTATGGTTTCCGGTTTCTGTTCATCCGTTAGTATTTTGGTGCCCAGCTGGGTAAAAGCGAGAATTCTATCCTTAATATCCATTCTTTTTGATACAAAGTTAAACTATTTTGACTGCTAAAATAGGGGTTTGACTTGTTGTATTGGTTAAACTTTACCAATAGTTTTCATATCTCTTAACAGTTTGAAGTGCAATACAGCTTTAAAATTTATAGTATCTTTGGTCATACTTTTATAATACCCCATTTAATGAAAACATTTTCTCTATTTATTGAAAACCTCAAGGTAGCGTTTGCTGCAGTTCGGTCAAACAGACTTCGTTCAATACTTACTATTCTTATTATTGCTTTAGGAATTATGGCGCTTGTTGGAATACTAACGGCCATCGACTCAATTAAAATGAGTATAAATGATGAATTTACTATGATGGGTGCTAACACCTTTAGCATCGGGAGTCGTGGAATGAATGTTCAGATAGGTAATAAAAGACATAGAACACTTAATCATCAGCATATTAACTATAGGCAGGCGAAAGATTTTATTGAACAATTCAATTTTCCTGCTACCGTTTCGCTCTCAATTAGGGCTAGTGGCGGAGCAACCGCAAAGTACTTATCAAAGAAAACGAATCCAAATGTTTCGGTTAGTGGAGTTAGTATGGGGTATTTTGAAACTGCAGGGTTGGATATTGAGAAAGGTCGAACCTTCTCGGCCTACGAGGATGAGAACGGATGGCCTGTAGCGGTTATTGGTAAGAATGTTGTAAGTCAGCTTTTTGAGAAAAACGAGGACCCTTTGGATAAGCTTATTAGTGTGGGTAGCGGAAAATATAGAGTTATTGGCGTTATAAAATCGAAAGGCGATGCCTTTGGTGGCGGTCCGGACCAGTCAATTTTACTTCCTGTTCAGAATGTGGCAACGTATTTCTCTAGACCAAATATGGACTACACCATTAATATTAAGCCTCACAACTCTCTTCATCTCGAATACGCTGTTTCTGAGGCCGAAGGTGTTTTCCGAATTATTAGGAATTTGAATGCTCGCGATGAATCGGACTTTAACATAGAAAAAAGCGATTCGCTAGCTAAAATGCTTCTCGACAATATAAAGTTTGTTACCATTGCAGCCACCCTTATAGGTATAATTACCTTAATTGGTGCGGCAGTGGGTCTTGTAAATATTATGCTTGTTGCGGTATCCGAACGAACCCGTGAAATTGGCACCCGAAAGGCTATTGGGGCAAAATCATCGGCCATAAAGCAACAATTCCTATTCGAAGCTATTGTTATTTGCCAAATGGGTGGTGCTTTGGGTATTGTTTTAGGTATTTTAGTTGGCAACATTATTTCGTTAGCCTCACACAGCGCTTTTATTATTCCTTGGTTTTGGATTGCCACTGGGGTAATTCTTTGTTTTGTGGTTGGCGTAGTTTCAGGATATTTGCCAGCTGTTAAAGCCTCAAAACTTGACCCAATTGAGGCTTTGAGGTATGAATAGGTTTTTGCGTAAAAAAAATTATGTTAGACTTTTGTTTAAACTGCGATAAAACTCGTATCGGAACGAAAAAAATATGTCGCTGCAGGTTATTTGGGTGCAGGCAAAAAGCACCCCTGGTTTTCAAATAAATCATATTTTTGCCAATATATTTTTTAAGTCAAATTATGCAGGAGTTAAAAATTTATAGCATACGTGAAGAAAAGGCTAATTACTTAACCCATGCTATTGGAGTATTAATTGCGGCTTCGGCTACTGTTGTATTGCTGCATAAATCTATTGCGGCAAATAATGGGTGGGCGGTTTTGGCTTATTCAATTTATGGATTTGGTATGCTAGCCTGCATGCTATCTTCCACTATATATCATTACGTACAGAAACCAAAATTAAAATCTATTTTGCGTCATTTTGACCACGGAAATATCTATGTGCTTATTGCGGCAAGTTATTCACCTCTTACATTAATATTGTTACGAAATGAAGGTCTATGGGGTTATGGGCTTTTTGTCTTCATCTGGCTTTTTGCCATAATTGGTATAGGACTAAATTTTGGCAAACTCAAGGCTAATAATAACCTCAAAACGGCCTCATATGTCCTTATGGGTATGTGTGTCCTCATTGCCATTAAACCCCTGATTGATGTTTGTTTGGCAAAAGATTGCCTTTCTGTTTTGTATTGGGTGATAGCTGGTGGTGTATTTTATATTGCAGGTTCGTTCTTCTATGCTTTAGCCAAACATGAGTTTATACACGCTATATTCCATGTGTTCGTGCTGTTCGGTTTGATTTGTCATATCATATCAGCCTACCTAATTCCTGTCTGAATACCGAATTTAGGCCTAAACTAACAATATTTTAATTTGATTAGAGATAGCCAGTTTGCTTTTACTCATCTAAATCGATTTATTTGAAGTTTTTTAGATTCTCTTCCTGTGCTTTAAACAGTTACTCTCTTGCACATATTGCTTTATATGGGCAGGTTCTGCATTTATCGGTATCGCTAGTTTGGGTAAACGGGATTGATATGTCAAAAATTTCTGTAATTAGGCTAGTTAACCCTTGCAGAAACTCCTCCTTGAAAATGTTGAAATCATTAACAGGAATATACTTGCGGTTTTGGGTTTGGTTTATGGAAAAGTCGTCGGCCGTTTTGGCGGCTTTAACAAACCAAAGGGCTGGCTTTATGGGAGTATTGAGGTAAATTTCACCCAGCGCAAGGCTATAGCAAAAGGTTTGAAAAACCTCCTTGCGTTTATCAACCATACTAGGGTTAAATAGCTCAGCAACCTCACTGAATTTGCCTTTACCCTGATGTCTACCCGTTTTGTAATCGATGCTCCAAATAGTACCCTCAATTTGCTCAATTCGGTCAATAAATCCTCCTAGCTTAACCTCGCTTACCGTGGAAGAATCTTCAAGTTTTAGGTTAATGTATACCTCTTGCTCGTGGCTAATTAACTTGAAAGGGGCTCTGTTTTCATCAACCCGCAACATTTTGCGAATGGTGTAAAGCAACGCATTGCGAGCCAGTAAGTTTCTGCCAGACAGATTTTCGGTTTTTGCTTTCTCATCTTTTAAAAATATTTCGCGAAAAACTTGGTCAAGGGTGTCCTCAATATTATTAGGTTTACTTGCAATGGATTTTACCATCTCGGCACTAACCATTTTTCCAGCAAACTCCCTGTACAGTTCTTCCATTGTATTGTGAATAATTTGCCCAAATTCCAGAGCACCAACCTCTTCGGTTATTTCATCGTCCTCGTTAATGCCCACAGCATACCTAAAGTAAAACCGTAGGGTACACGAAAGGTAGCTGGTTAGCCCGCTTGGCGACAGGGTTACGTTGTCATCTTTTCGGGCTAATCTTTTAAGAAGACTGCTAATAACATCGGTTGTTTTTTCAACGGTAATGGGTAGGGGTGGGGTTAGCGATAGGTTGTAGCCAACACTTATTGTTTTGGTTTGCCCCACCATTTGCTCCATTTCAAGCTGAAGGCCATAGCGGCTCTTTTCTCCGCTGGATAAGCCCTCGGCACGACTGCTATACACGAGGTAAATATTTTTCGCCCTAGTTAGCAGGCGGTAAAAGTAGTATGCGTAAACGGCATCGTGATGCTTAAAGTCGGGTAAACCAAACGCAACTCGCAACGAGGGCGTTATAAAAGATACAGGATGGTTACGCCCTGGCAGCACATCATCGTTGAACGACATAATAATGATATTCTCAAAATCGAGGGTTCGGGTTTCCAAAAAACCCATTATCTGAAGCCCCTCAAGTGGCTCGCCAGTAAACGATACCCGTTCTTGAGCAAAAACCTTACGAAGTAGCTGGATATAAACTTTAGGAGTAACCTCAAAACTAAAATCGGCTACAACGCTTCCCAAGCGAGTTAAACTTTTATGTAACGTATACAGAAACTCCAAATCCATCCTTTGTTTTTGGTTTTCAGTATCCTCAAGTTTGTTTGCCAGCGTTTTGGCAATACTCTGACAAATGTTTAGCAGGTATTCGGTTAAGCTGCTGTTAGGCTGATGCGCAGTAAATATTGTTTTAAACAGCTCCGATTTTCCAAGCTCGCCCTCATTGGGGTAAATTCTGTTTCTCTGTTTAATTGCCGATACGGTGCTAGCTGAATTCTCAGGGTCGCAAAGTCTTATGTATGGGTGGTTAAGCAGTGCAAGCACATCACGATGGTAAAAACGGAGCACCCCTTCGCTATTGCGATGTGCGTTAATTTGAAGTCTTACTAAAAACTCGGCAAGGTTAAATGCGGGGGTCTCTTTTATGGGGTAGCCCATTGTAATATTTAACGACTCAATTTCGGGTGGAATTGCTTGTAACGTGGGTAGTAGTATATTTTCTTTTGGGAAGATAATTGCTGTTGACACATCCATTTGAGCTCCCGTAATAGTCATCTCGTTTAGTATTTTAGGAACCAGCTTGGCTTGGGCAACAGAGGATGGGGCAGCTACCATTTTTACGGTTTTTACATCGCCCTTTGAAATTTCAAATAGTTCACGTGGCAGAGCGTTGGGAAAAGTTACAAGGTTTTCGCGGATGAATAGTCCCGCTTCGTGACGAGGATTATCAACAAAAGTTGGATTGTAATCCCAATAAAACAGTGCACTACCATCGCGTTTACAACGACGAAACAGCGCTTTCTCGCACTCGTTTAGCGCGTTAAACCCAATAAAGGCAATTGGTTTTGGTAGGTTTGGTAGTGAGTTTTCATCGGCGAGTATTTCAGCAGCCTTACGGTAAACCATACCCTCGTATGCAATGTTTTCGGAATTAAGCTGTGCCTTAAATTCTTGGTAAATATCCATTAGCATTCCCCAAACGCTAAGGTAGCTCTCGCGCAGTTCCGATACTTGCCCCTCGTGCATTACGCCTAAATAGTCGCGAAGCGCTTCGGTTTGCTCGGGAGTTAAGCCGCCAAACTGCTCCTCAATATCTTTTATATCCTTTATATTGGTAAAAATCTGCTTGGGGTCAACTAAATATTTGTCAATTTGGTCGAAATCCGATAGCATAACCTCGCCCCAAAAGTAAAACGTTTCAAAGGGTTCGTTTCCACCTTTTGCCTTGTTGTATATATGGTATAACTTGCTTACTAACTTAATTCTGTCGTCTACGGTTAGGTTGGCAACTTGCTGCATTAGCTCGTTTATTGTGCTAACGGTAGGCGACCAAATGGGGCTCTTTATTAGTTTAGCTAGGTGCGTATTAAAGAATAATCCAGCCCTACGACTAGGAAACACAAGCGTTACATTTGATATATCGTTGCCGTATCGTGTAATTAAGTCGTTGGCAACCATCTGCAAAAAGGGAGACATACGGAAGTTGTTAGGTTATTGCTGTCAATACCTACAAATATAGTAAAGGTTTTTTATGCTACCACAAAATTCCTGTTGTGTGAAAACCGAATTTTAAGTGGAACATTTTTTTGCATAAACGCCGCACGAGAGAACTCGTGGGACAGCAGTGATGTTAATTCATATATTGTAGAGAATATTTTTATTGACTAAAATAAACTTTGTATATTTATGGTGTTCTTATAACCAAACGATTAACGCTTTGGGTTTACTCTACGCCAACGTACAATTCCCATTTTGTTATAACTAAATTCAAAAACGCTAACTTTGACCTATGAGTTGTAACTAAAAACGCTCTAATTCGAGGGTGTTTTCTAGTTTATAAAAACCAAAATTAGATTCAACTTTTCATTAACACAAACAAATAATATGGATTTTAACAGCATAGAGGGTCTTAAGGAAGCTGGATTTAGTGGATTCGGCAGGATGCGAAAATTTTTATCCGACCATACTTTGATGCCTTCAAGTAGAGGTGTTTATATGGTGCTTTATACTTCTAATACACCTCCCCAGTTTCTCGAAAAGGGTAGTGGTGGCTATTTTAAGGGCAAAAACCCCAATTTACCCATTACCGAATTAGCAGACCACTGGGTTAACGACACTGTGGTGCTTTACATAGGCAAAGCAGGAAAAGAGGGCAGCTCGGCAACACTAAAATCTCGTCTAGGTCAGTTTTTTCAGTTCGGTCAGGGCGAAGATATTGGTCATTTTGGCGGTCGATTAATCTGGCAACTCGAAAACTCCAACGAGCTACTGTTTTGCTGGAAAGAACTACCAGAGGAAGACCCCAGAGAGCTTGAATATAGCTTACTAAAAGAGTTTGTTGATAAATACGGTAAGTTGCCGTTCGCTAATCTTGTGATGTAGTAGTAAGTGAAAGTTGGAAAGTTTAAAAATCCTCTTACAGAAATTACTTGTAAGAGGTTTTTGCTTTTGTAGCGAGAGGCGGGCTTGAACCGCCGACCTTCCCGATTGTATATCGGGACGCTCTAACCCAATGCGCAACATCTATCTTTATCCATTATTTGTTATAAGTCGTTCTATGTACTGCCGACTTTTCATCCGCTTAATTTCGCGCTCCCGTTTGAGCGCATCTGTTTTGCTGTCGTGCTGCTCTACCCACACCACGCACCAGGGTCTATAGGGTTTTGTTGAGGGTGTTGCGCCGTCGTTATGCCGCTTAAGCCTAACAGCCACGTCCTCGCAGCTGCCCACGTAGTAACGACCATTCATTTGGCTTTCAAGTATGTATGTAAAGTAGGGCATACTATAAAATGGTAAGTTGAGTGTCAAATGTGTTATAGGGTGGAAATAACAAAGGGTTACATTTCTGCAACCATTTGATTTTCAGGTAGCGAGAGGCGGGCTTGAACCGCCGACCTTCCCGATTGCAAATCGGGACGCTCTAACCCAATGCGCAACATCTATCTTTATCCATTACCCGTTATAAGTCGTTCTATGTACTGTCGGCTTTTCATCCGCTTAATTTCGCGCTCCCGTTTGAGCGCATCTGTTTTGCAAGTATGCTGCTCCACCCACGCCACGCACCAGGGTCTATAGGGTTTTGTTGAGGGTGTTGCGCCGTCGTTATGCCGCTTAAGCCTAACAGCCACGTCCTCGCAGCTGCCCACGTAGTAACGACCATTCATTTGGCTTTCAAGTATGTATGTAAAGTAGGGCATACTATAAAATAGTAAGTTGTGAGTTACAAATTTGTTACAAGGGCTAAAAGAAAAAGGGCTGCATTTCTGCAGCCCTTTAGTTTTCAAGTAGCGAGAGGCGGGCTTGAACCGCCGACCTCGTGATTATGAATCAACTTACCCCCTCTTTTCATACTTTTGCAACTCTTTTCAAATACTATCAAAGAACACTGTAAATACAGTGATTATCTGTTAATAAAAAACTAATATTTTTCATTTTATTTCAAATTGTTTTTATACATTTGCATCAACACAGGTGTATAAAGAGGTGTATAAATATATTAATGTTTATTAATAACAGGTTTTATTATGCTTAAGGCAATCATTGACGATGTTTTTTTAACTGCCATACTTGAGGAGAGGGTTAAGGATAAAAACAATAAACATCCTGTTAAAATTAGGATTTCACATAAAGGAAAAAAAGTTTACTACACCCTAGCAAAACGCTTTTCTCTAAGTGTTGATGAATGGAATAAATTACCCGACTCAAACAGTAAAGTAGCAAAAGATATTAAAAGAACTATAAATGATGAGTTTAGTCATTACCATAGTATTATAAAAAATCTTGTTGCTAAAGAACCATATTCGCATGATAAATTAAAGAGATTAAGAAATACAGAGCCTGTTAAAAGCCTTTCAGAAAAGTTTGCTCAAATTATTGCACAACAAAAAGCCGATGGAAGTTTAAACAGCGCTTCAGTTACTAGTAATACAAAAAAAAGTTTTGAATCTTTTGTTAAAGGTACTCTATATTTTGAATCAATTACGCCAAAATTATTAGAGAAATATGAGAATATTAAAAGCGAAACGCTATCCTATACTACAATTGGTATTTATATGAGAACGCTAAAGGCAGTTTTTAACCGTGGTATTGTTGAAGATGGTGTTTCCGAAAATTTATATCCATTTAGCCAAAAGAAAGGAGATGGTAAATATAGAATACCCAAAGTGAAAGGAACTAAAATAGCTTTAACTATAAAGCAACTTTCTGAAATAGAACACTACCAACCCACTAGCAAAACAATTGAAACTAGTAGGGATTTATTTTTGCTCTCATTCCATTTAGCAGGAATAAATTTTATAGATATGCTTTTGCTTAAATGGTCAGATAAAATAGACAATAAGATAACTTTTGTAAGGCAAAAGACTAAAGAAACTAATCAAGAAAAGGATAAAAAAATTAGGCTTATAGTAAACCGAAAGGCTCAAATTTTAATTGATAAACTTAGTCAGAATAGCAAAGGTAATTATATTTTACCCTATCTAAATGCAGTTGACGAACCAACGCCTGGTAATATAATTAGAGCCACCAGGACTGTAACCAGGCTAACCAATAAGCATCTTAAAATAATTAGTAAGGAGTTAGATATAAGTAATTTAACAACATATGTTGCTAGGCACACCTTTGCAACCATATCAAAGAATGCTGGCCAGCCTATAAGTTTTATTCAAGAAAAATTGGGGCATTCAAGCATTAATACAACAATGAACTACCTTAAAGGCTTTGAGACTGAACAAGAAGAAAAAATGTTTGATTTACTAGCAAATATTACCGACAATGGGAAAGTTTAAAGAGATAATAGACCAACTTAGGGGCAAGGTGAAAATTTCACTGGATCATAGCCTATTGGATTATATAGACTTTCTGAATGGCGAATATAATAAAATGGATAACCCTGAAAAGACTAAATTTATAGACTGGATAAAAATTAACTACAAATTATTTGAAGCCGAGTGTACATTAATTGTCGATGATATTGATGAACTTAATAATGTTAATGCTTTAGAATCCTGCACCCCAATAATCTTTTTAGAAGTTATTAAATACTTTTTTCTAAAAGAACGGTTTGATTTGAGATATGCAAAGCAATGGATTGAAAAGTGTCAAGTAAGAATCGAAAATGATATTAAAGAGAGAAAGAATATAGAAACAAATCGAATTGAGCAAGAGTTTACTTTACATACCAATAGTCAGAGAAATGAATTTTATAGGGAAAAGCAAGAGCAGTATATACAGAAGCTAAAAAGAACAATTGATTTTGAAAAACTTCAAGGGCGAAAGCATTACTGGCCAAACTACCCCTTCAATCCACTGGACGAAGACAAGTCTTTAATAAGCATGGTTGTTGCCCAAAAGAATTATAACCGTAAATTGGGTTATTTTTGGCTGCCAATGCCAAATGGAGAGCAATTTGAAAGGGCTAATGAATTATGTACTACCATTGATGATATTCTGGAATATTCTTTTCAACCTGCTTTAGAACTTCACTGTGTTTTAGACTGGATTAACAACCAGTTAGAACCTGAACAACCTCAAGACCCTATTATTGAACAAGACCCTATTATTGAAAAAGAGTATTTAGTATTCATTTTTAGTCGGTTTAAGGAATACTTTATAAGAGAAACGATGGAAAGTTGGATTGAGCGTTTCGTTTATCCTACAAGTAAGGAAGTTACTAAAATTGATGTAAGTCAAAAAGCCAAAGAGGGAAGTAGTAAACTTGTTTTACTTGCTATATTAGGTGCAATACAGCAAAAAAAACAGGGTAATTTTATTTATCAAAATTTTGTAAATGATAGGTTTGGTGTAAAAGCATTTGATAGAGCAAAAAACGAACATAGGGGAAAACAAACATACCAAGATGCCTTTAAAATTTGCACCAAAATACTGGAAAATGACACTATTTGAAATGTAACTTACAGTAACTTCAAGAGAAACAATGTAACCAACTATATGCTAAATAGTTGGTTTTATTTTTTTCACTAAACCTTACTACAGCCTTACAGAAACCCCACCCAACTTGCATACAGTTTTTAACCTCAAAAAATTGTATGTCTTATGGAAAATCCATTTAATCAACTCGACCAACGGCTAAGCACCATAGAGCGAACTCTAAAGGAGCTTAACACTAGGGTAAAACCCGAACCACAGCCACAAAAGTTCCGTGAGGGCGGTTTAGCCCTTGCAATGGAAGTTTGCAACTACTCAAAGTCCTCAATCTATAAACTGGTAATGAAAAATGCCATACCTCATAAAAAACGAGGTTCAAGGCTTTGGTTTAGCGAATTGGAGCTAATTCAATGGCTAGAAAATGGTATGCCAACCGATTGGGAGCGTAAACAACCTTTTACAAAAAAATAAAAGGCTGCCCCTACAGCAGCCTAAACAATTTTTTAACTCATAACAATACAAAAATATGGAATATTCAGTTAAAATACAACAGCTTAATAATTTTGCAACCGACCTTGAAAAATCTTTGATTAACTATAAAGCAATGAATACTAACCCAAACGAGAAATATATTGAGAAACGTGTAAGGGATATAGAGATTTTAAGGGATATAGCAACCAGTTTTAATGCAATTGAGCCTTTAGATATTTGGCTTGAATTACTAAGATATTTCGAACACTATCAGAGTTTTGAAAAGGATGGTTTTACAATTTACTTGCCATTTAGAACTAACCCCCGAAAGGAACGCTTTATTCTAATTGATTTAACTAAAGCAGGAGGGGTTTGCCATGGATAACATACTTGATAAAACCAGAGCCATTGAGAACCTAACTCAACCCAATGGGTGTAAATTACAGGAAAGCGAACCCGACAAAGTTCCACCGTTTCCATTAGATGTTTTTCCAAAAACTATACAAGATATTATTATTGAAGCTAACAAGCGGTTAAGTTTTCCAACTGATTTTTTAGCAGTATCAATTCTTTATAGCTTTAGTGTTGCCATTGGAAACACATACCAACTAGAGCAAATAAAAGATGTATGGTACGAAACATGTGTTTTATGGATTGCCATTATTGGCGATGTATCGGTAAATAAGAGCCACCCACTTAAATGGGCCATGGGCCCGCTTTTTGAATTTCAGGAACAGACCCGCAACGATTTTAAGAGGAGTTGGGAACAGTACCAAAACAACCAAGTAAAACCAAACAAAGAAAGGGATCCAAGCATTGAAAAGCCTGTTGAAATAAAGTGTTTGCTTTCCGACTTTACGCAAGAAGTTATTGCCGAAACACACGAAAACAATCTTAAAGGTTTAGGCGTTTGGACTGACGAATTAATGACTTGGCTAAGAAACTTTAACCGTTATAAAAAGGGAACAGGAAGCGAAGAGCAAACTTGGTTAAGTATTTGGAGCAAAGCCCCCCTTATTGTAGATAGGCGGGGTTCTGGTTCTTTTTTTGTGAAACAGCCCTTTATTTCTGTAATTGGTACAACTCAAACCGAAAATGCGAGGGAACTATGTGAGGGTTCTAAAAAACAAAACGGTTTTTTTGAACGATTTTTAATTGTATTTCCTGACAACTTAAAAAAACAGCCGTGGAGCGAAGAACTCTTTTCAAATTCATATAAGAGTCAACTGAACAAGTATATAGACCATTATTTACAGAAACAATATATTGAGTACGACAACCCAAATAAACCCCCAAAGGTTATTGATTTAGATAATGCCACTTTAAGATATTCCTTAGAGGCAAAGGATATTATTTTTAAATGGCAGTTGGTGAATACCGAAAGAATTAATAAAGCCGACAATTATCGATATAAAGCCCTATGGGGCAAAGTAGAAACATACCTAGTTCGCTTTTGTTTGTTGCTTCAACTTATCGATGATGTGGCAAACGATAAGAAACCATTTGAGATTAGCGAACCCATAGCCCATAAAGCCATAAAACTAGCTAAGTACTTTGAGAAAAATTCCTTAAAGATTATTAGGTTGGAAGAGGAAAGTACACCATTAGATGTTTTACCCATTATACAAAAAAAATGGTATAACAAATTGCCAAGCACACCATTTCAGACCTCAGAGGCGGTTAGTATAGCCAAAATATTTGGAATAGCAGAGAGGACTTGTAAAAAGCATCTACTCAAAAAGGAACTTTTCAGTAAAATAAATCATGGGTTATATGAGAAAAATTACTGATACCCTTGCATTTCATGCACTTCATGCACTATCCTTTATATATGGGATATACAGAGGGCAAAACCCTTGCACTTTCGATGCACTTTAATGCACTTTGGTAAATTGAAAGTGCAACAAAGTGTATGCAGAATGCAAGCAAAGTGCAACCCAAAACCCCTATGGATATTATAAAGTGCATAAAATGCATGAAATGCAGCCCTATCATATTACTATACCCGTTTTATAATTATTCCATTTTAGGCACAATCAAATAAATCATTCTTTTAACTAAAAAATTTAATCATGAATCAGAAAATTAATCAAACAGAAATTACTCTAAGGGGCGAACAAGCAGCCGCACTTAAAGAATTATTAACTTGCTGTAATTCTAAAGATTACGACAATAAACTGCATTTAATTGGTATTGATGCTTCACTTTCTGAAGCCACACCACCAGCCGCAGTAATTGGTGATTTTTTCACATTCAAAAAAATGTTTGTTGATTTTATCCGCAGCATTGAAGAGGGTAACGAGAAAATATAAAACCCTCCTATTTTTCAGGTTATTAGGCTGTTATGGGTGCTCTGTTTTTGTCCTTTCAAATAGTGTTAACACGAGCTAGTTTTGATTAAACTAAAACCATACACCTATGAAAAATGTAACATTAGGCTTTCGGGTTAAGCCCACCATAAAGCGGGAACTCCGAAAACAAGCGAAGGAAAAAAACAAAACCCTTAGCGATTTAAGCCGTGAACTACTTTACCAAGCAATCAGCTTGAAACAACCCGAATTATTAACCAATAAAAAACAATAAAATGAGTATGAAAAGTTTAAATATTCTAATTTTAAGTGGTTCGCCACAAACCCAACTAGTTGAAACCTGCCTTAAACGAGGTCATATTCCTGTGGTAAAAGACCCTACAGAATTTAATATTTATCTATCTGACAAAACACGAGGTTATGACGCGTTATACTACGATGAAACTGATAGGGTAAAGGCAAAGGACTTTGACGCTGTTATTAGTCGAGTAGGGCGCAACCGTGATTATGCTTCAAAAGTTATCGACCATTTTCGTAAGAACCTAGGTATTTTTTGTGTCCAAAGTGGGGATGCAATAAACACTTGTAGCGATAAGGTGAAAACAGCGCAAATCATGAGCCAGCGTAAAATTAGAGTACCAAAACAGGTTTATGCCATAAATCCAAAGAACATTGCCTTTATTATCAAAAAACTAGACGGTTTACCCATTATACTCAAAGAGGTAAGCAATTCTAAGGGTAAAGGGATTATTCTGCTTGAAAGCCCCCTACAAACAAATATGACACTAGAGAGCTACTATGGTAGCGACAAGCGAATCATACTGCAAGAGTTTATTGACAATGGCGGAACGGATGAGCGCCATATTGTTTGCGATGGCGAAGTAGTTTGCTCAATGGAGCGCTTAGCACCCAAAACTGATATAAGGGCAAATGTTTCGTTACAAGGAAGTGGACGTAAAATTGAAGCGGACGAGGAAACAACTAAAATGGTTGTTGATGCCGTGGCGGCAATTCCAAACCTTAACTTTGCGGGCGTGGATGTTATGAAGTTGCAAACCACAGACGAAAAGGGCAATAAGGTAATTAATCGTTACCTAATCGAGGCAAATTCAAACCCTGGATCGCAAATAATTGATATAACTGGCATTAACTATTTTGAAAAGCTGCTGGATTTTGTGGAACGTGAACATAAGCATCACAGTAGAACAACGGCACTACAAAGCCCAATAAGTATTGCCGACGATCCACAGGGAGACGTTTTTATGACGGAATTTAACTCATGTAATGGTGATACATTAAAGGAAATGGCTGTCCTGAAAAAATGGGGTTATTAAATTAGCCCCGTATAGTGGTTAATACTTAAAAAGGCTGCATATAAATGCAGCCTTTTTTTGCAGCGTACTCAAAGAATTTACTCTTATATCCACATTTCACAACTGGCTTCAATGCTTTTCAGAGTAGTTTAATTCTTTGGGTATTCATGCTAAAAACTATTGAACCACAGCATATAAGGGAAGAATAATAAATGCAGTGCTGCATTCTCCCTCAGTGCGGGGAAGGGTATTGAGAGACTTATTTAACTTTTTATAGATTCCTTGAGAGTTAAATAGCTGATTATCTGATACATGAAAATACTTACGTGTCATTTTCCAGCGAAACCCTATGCAGTATTTTTAATTAAAAGACTACAAACTAGCAACATAAGCAATTTGGGTTGTTTTTTTATTGATAACAGCAAATTATAGAAAGGTAACAAAATTTCAAAGAGTATATATGTAGCCTGATTCTATAAAAAAATAGCCTGATTAGAATGCTAAGCAATTTCATAGCAACACAAGTAAGGTGTATATTGGGGTGTATAAAATAAAAAAACCACTCACAAGTAATTCTTGTAAGTGGTTGATTGTTAGGGTAGCGAGAGGCGGGCTTGAACCGCCGACCTCGTGATTATGAATCACGCGCTCTAACCAGCTGAGCTACCTCGCCATTACATTTAGAACTTGATAACCTCAGCGCCGACCTTCCCGATTTACAATCGGGACGCTCTAACCAGCTGAGCTACCTCGCCATTACATT
>Ga0265295_1001711_pt1 | contig 37539 bp, 28 predicted proteins | sample Munlansysbiofilm_FD_192503 | JGI IMG/M metagenome (GOLD analysis project Ga0265295, IMG submission 192503) | Leachate microbial communities from a municipal landfill in Southern Ontario, Canada - Methane capture system biofilm | ecosystem: Engineered > Solid waste > Landfill > Unclassified ... | reverse complement strand
TCATCCCCTCTCTCCTGATATCTGGTCTTTGTATATTTTCAGATTATCAGAAGTTTTCTTTGGGTGGGTCAATTTTCAGCTGCAATTTTGTGCTTTAGTGGGTCAATTTTAGGCTACCAAAACTAGTAAATCCTTTTTTTGAAACCCAACGTTGTAATCAGGGGCGCTGCTTTTTGCGTCCCCTGCATTGAATTGTTAACTTATTTTTGATTAAAGAATATAAAATATAATGTTGTAATATTTCTTATAGAAAGCAAAAGCACATGTAAAGTGCCGAAACATAAAATAGCTATTATGAATAAGGAATATTTGTCAAAATAAAGGAGTACTGTAAAAAACAAAGTCAATAACAACATAAACAGGCTTGATATTGCCGAATAAATAAGATTTAAAAACACGAAGCGGTAATTGCTTATTGGTTTACCGTGAATTTTTCTTTCACTTTCTTTTCCAAGAATTTCAATTTTAGAAATATCTGCTGTTGTAAAAATTGCAATTGCCGCCATAGTAAATCCAACCAAGATAGCGAACATATTTATTAAAATAGAGATTATTGATTTTATAAAGTCGCAATTAATAGTAATTCCAGGAATGTCATTAATTTTAAAATAGACGAGAATTGAAAATGCGAGAGGGACAAGCCACTCATAAACTATCTCTCTCTTCTTGATTGTGAAAATATAATCAATTATGGTAAAGCTAAAATCTGTATATAGAAACTTCATAAAATTTCCTCTACCAATTGTTTGATGGCTGGTAATATAGTTTGAGTCATCACTTGACCATTATCATCTAATTCGACCTTGATTGTGTCGTGGTCTTTAAGTCTGTTGGTATCTATTAATATTGTTGATTGGCTATAGGTTTTGCCGTAGACTCTAACCCTTGAAACCTCATCCTTCTTAGTATTTGAGAAAATATTATAAACAGCCTTTGCTGTTTTCTTCAATGATTTAGCTCTTTGAGCTTTAAAGGTAACAATTGCGTCCTCTTGTATATCTCCTTGGTCTATAGGTATTTTACTACCGAAGGAGTCACTTACTTGTATATATGGAGTATATATCTCAACTGATGAAACACGCTCCAATTCTTTAAGCTTTTCATTAAAATCTCCTGTGATTGAAAGACCTATGTTGAAAATATAATTTTGATTGATTTTCTTTAAATATGGTTCCAAATATGTTTGAAATGTATTTATTTGAACTCCATCTCTTTTGACTTCAAGCAGAAGTAGTATTTCATTATTTTTTACACCCATTGCAAAGTGTGTTTTTTCACCTTCACCCTCAGTCATTCTTTTAGGATTACTTCTCTCTGACAGATTTTCCTTGTCTATCAGATCCGGTCTATGATTATATTTTGCCGATTTGAAGTAACCCCATGCAAATTCGTTATTTTCTGTATATGAAAACAACAAATGAAAACGATTTAAACTGGGATTATCATAAACTCTTTTTTGATTTTTGAGCTTCATTATAGCACGAAAGCATTCTTGTAATTTAACAGCATCAACCACATTACCAGTTTTATTGTTTTCTATTTTGATGCTGTAATGAATAATTTTTCTTGTTGATATGCTCATTGAGCACTCCTGATAAATATTATTGACAAGTTAACGCCGCTAATCAGCCGCGCGGCTTTTTGCGTCGGCTGCATTAGCCTTGTTAGATGATTTTTTACCTCCAAATAAACCCAATTCAAATGTTTTGAAAAAGCAATCTACCTCTTGGAAACCTATGTCGCGAAGCCATTGGCATTGTATATCAACAGGTGCTGGAATATTCTCCTTTTTATCTTCATAGTATGCTTTTTCGATTTGATCCATCATTTCATTTTGATCGGGATTCGGGAGAGAACACCGAATATTTTCAAGGAAGAAGCTGTCAAAAATTTCACTTATGGCGAAAGTTTCAGAACGCACTTGGTCGAGGTTTAAAAAAATGCCACCTTCTTTAAGAAGATTGTAAATTTCAGTATACAAAGCCTTCTTACGATCATCAGGCTGATGATGTATGGCAAATCCCGATACAATGATATCAAAAGGTGTTTGAGCCTTAACAGCATTAATCCAGTCTGACGTTGCGAAATCGATCTGTCTGACCTTTGCCATTTTGCTATCACCAATTTTTTTACGCACTTTTTCAAGCATTGGTTCAGAAAAATCTGCAAAAACAGTATGCGCCGCAGGGTACTTCGTAAGTAACATGCGCCCAAGAATTCCATCACCACAGCCCAAATCCAAAATTGTGGAAGGACAAGGGCTCCACACGCTTATTAGCTTGATGATTATTTCCAACTGAAGGTTTGCACCGGGTATAGCCCCGCGTACGCCTTCAGAAAAGGTTTCTGATAGTTCCTTTGTTAGCCATTTACTATGGTGTTCATTCATTCTGTATCTCTCTCATCTAACGCTTGCAGCATGCGCGCCCTTGGAATGAAGCCGAAGGCGCAATGGAAAGGGCGTCGCCGTGCCTGCACTGGTTATGAGATTAGCCGATTACTGGCACGCCTACGATGTAGGGCGCGAGTCCATTTTCGTGTCTTTTCATAAAATGGTCATAGTTCTTCTGAAAACTGGCGTGGCCTCCCATGGTTTTGAGCCAATCCTGAACTCCCGAAACGATGTCGCTACAGAATATTTTCAGATCGATATTGTATGCGTCGTTTAGAGTATTTCGATGTAAGGTCATATTTGACCCTGGTTCCAGAAAGATAATCCGTGAGTAACCGAGGTTGTTATGGTTGGCCCGCCCCTGATGCAAGATCCCACAACGATATGCGTAGCATTGTTCGCCAGTTAGCTGGCCATCGTATTTGTGGGAGACCCACTTATTGAACCATGCTTTGTACCTGTTCCCATTTGCCACACCGTTGTGTGATTCCAATGCCCCGCAAATGTCCGGCAGCGCGAGGGCTACATACAGGCCCAAAAGGTACGTGCCGTTTTCTATAGAATGTTCAATTTGACTGAGAAGTTCTTCCATATTCCCTGCTCATAACAGTGTTTATATATGGAAAAAATCCACTTATAACGCTTATATAATAGAATTTTTTCCAGTTTATCAAATATTTAAGTGGAAAAAACTGAAAATAAAGATAAAATAATTCCACTTTTCAAAAAAAGATATTTAAAGTAAATTGTAAATAACAAAACCATTATTTAAAAAACTTGTCAATTAATTAAAGATTTAATTTTTAATATCCTGAAATTAAAGAATATTTTGAATAAAAATTGATTTATTACATTATTTTATAAAAAGTAAATTTCCATTATATTTTATATTTATAGGTATTTATGGAAAAATTGATTTATTTCCCAAATAAAAAAATATTCTTTGAATAAATTCAATATCCAAAGGCAGCCTCATGAAAATCAATCAAACAATAAAGTTCAAACCAAATCCTGATTTGAAATTAATGGACCAGGTTAAAGAGGTTTTAAGGTATCATCACTATGCATACCGCACAGAGCAGACATATTGTGCCTGGATAGTAAGATATATAAAATTTCACGGGTCAAAAAAACATCCTTCATTAATGGGGAAAAAAGAGCTTGATTCTTTTTTGAGCTATCTTGCTGTTGAAGAAAAGGTTTCGGCCTCAACCCAGAAACAGGCTCTTAATGCTCTTGTTTTTTTATATAGAAATGTTCTTGATATAAATATTGAAGGAATGATTGAACCTGTAAGGGCAAAACAAAGAAAACATTTTCCTGTTGTAATGACAAAAAATGAAATTAAAAAACTTTTTATGCATATGTCAGGAACACATCTTTTGATGGCAAGGCTAATGTATGGAAGCGGGCTTAGGCTTATGGAATGTGTAAGACTTAGAATTCAGGATATTGATTTTGAAAATAAGCAGATTTATGTAAGGGCCGGGAAAGGAAATAAAGACAGGATAACTGTTTTGCCAATGTCTTTAAAAGATGAGCTTCAAATTCATGTAAACCGGGTGAAAGAACTTCATGATGAAGATCTGGAAAACGGATTTGGAGAAGTGTATCTTCCAGGCGCACTGGGAAAGAAATATCCAAAAGCTGCAAAAGAATTTGGATGGCAGTATGTTTTTCCTTCAAAAAAACACAGTAAAGATCCCTATACAAATATTGTAAGAAGGCACCATGTAATGGAATCGGGATTGCAGAAAGCACTAAAAAGAGCTGTAACAAATGCTAAAATTTATAAAAAGGCAACATGCCATACCCTAAGGCATTCTTTTGCAACTCATATGCTTGAAAATGGTGTAAATATAAGGGTTCTGCAGGAACTTATGGGCCACTCCGATGTTAAAACCACAGAAGTTTATACCCATGTAATGCAAAAAGATATTAACAGCGTGAAAAGTCCTCTGGATTAAAATGACAGGAAAGATAGTTTTTTTAAATTATGCTGTATCTGTTATTTTTTTCTATCTGTATTTTTCAGCAAGTTCTTGATATTTAAGCCCTGTTCCCCCAAAAATATCAAGGGCACTTCCAACAGTAAAATCAATCAGCCCTTTTCCCATAACTTTTATTTGTTCAATATGTTCTTCTGAACTTATTCCGCCTGCATAGGTAACAGTAATTTTAGATGATTTTGCAAGAAGCTTTACAAGTTCTGTTTCAATTCCGCTGCATTTTCCTTCAACATCAACAGCATGAATAAGATACTCAAAACAGTATTTTGAAAGGTAATCAAGAAGTTTATTTGTAACTTTTTCATTTGTAAAATTCTGCCATCTATTTGTAACTATATAATAATAACCATCTTTTTTTCTGCAGCTTAAGTCAAGAACAAGGCGGTTTTTTCCAACTAATTTTGAAAGCTTTTCAAGTCTTTTTTCATCAATTACTCCGTCATGGAAAACATAGGAAGTGACAATAAGAGCCTGAGCTCCGTTATCAAGCCAAAAAAAGGCATTGTCAGTGTTTATTCCCCCGCCTACCTACATTCCTTTTGGCCATGCTGAAAGGTTTTTTGCGGCGTCTTCATTTCCTTTTCCAAGCTGAATTATGTGGCCGCCTGTAAGATTGTCTTTTTTGTATAAATCTGCAAACCATTCAGGAGGTTTTTTTGATACAAAATTGGTTTCAAGTTTTTGGCTGGGATTATCTGAAAGTGAAGAGCCTACAATTTGTTTTACAACACCGTCGTGGAGATCAATACATGGCCTGAATTTCATTATATTTTTCCTGTTTAGATTGCTTTGATTCAAAAGGCCGGGTTTTTTTTGTAAAAAGCCAGCCTTTTGAAAAAAAGGAACTACCATCTAAGTCTTATGTTTTCAAGTTTTTTGACTTATGCTGAAACTATAATTTTTTAATCGAACTAAAACTAAAGTTTAGTTTTTCAAAAATTTCATTGCTTTTTCAACATTAATTCCTTCATGTACAACACCGTGAAGAGCCCTTACAAGTTTGGCTGGATTGTCGTCCTGGAAAATATTTCTTCCAACAGAAATTCCGGCTCCTCCTGCCTGAATTGAATCATAGACCATCTGAACTATTTCAAGATGGCTACCCATTTTGGGGCCTCCTGCAATTACAACAGGAATATAACAGCCTTCAACTACTTGGGCAAAGGTTTCCGGTGAACCTGTATAGGCAACTTTTACAACGTCAGCACCAAGTTCTTCTGCAACTCTTGCACAATGTTTTACGGCTTCAACATCATATTCATCTTTAATTTTTGGGCCTCTGGCATACATCATTGCAAGAACAGGCATTCCCCAGGTTCCTGCTATCGAGCATATTTCTCCTAGCTGCTTTAACATTTCCCTTTCAGTTTCGTCTCCAAGGTTTATGTGAACAGAAACTGCATCAGCACCAAGCCTTAATGCATCTTCAACTGTTCCCACAAGGGTTTTGGCATTTGGATGAAGAGAAAGGGAAGTACTTGCAGATAAATGAATTATAAGTCCTATATCTCTTCCTGCTCCCCTGTGGGTTCGTCTTGGAAGTCCTTTGTGCATTAATACTGCATTGGCTCCGCCTTCTGCCACTTTGTCCACAGAACCTTTTAAATCAACAACTCCGTAAATTGGGCCAACACTTACCCCATGATCCATTGGAACAATAATTGTTTTTCTAGTGTTTCTGTTGAAAATTCTTTCAAGTCTTACAGCTTTACCAAGTAGCATTTTTACTCCTTTGTGTATGGCTGCAGGTTTTGTCCGGCAATTTTTTTTGAAGTCAGGAAAGGAAATTTGATCAAAAAAAAGGCCGCCGGCATTCCCGCCTGCGGCCTTTTAAATGGTTAATTTTTTTAAGATTAAACCACTAACACCTCAGGCGGGCAAATAAAATATTTGAAGAAATAAAAAAAGAAATAACCTGATGTGTTAACTAGTGTAGTTTTCATAAGAATACCTGGTAACAAAACAATGACTGAAAGTCAATAATTTAAAGTCTTGGTTTTTGTTTTTTTCTATTTAATAAATGAGTGCACAAAGTTTTATGATTAAGATTTTAAAAAGATTTGATAAATTACAATTGGTAATGTTTATAAAAATGTTGAAAACTAAATCTTTATTTTCAGTATCTTAGGGTTGTTTTTAACATTGTTAACTTGTTTTTTTATCAATATTTATACAAAGAAAATGGGAAAATAAAATTTTTATATTTTTGAGGCCATATTTCTATTCCAAAAAGAGCTGTGGACAGGAAAAAGGTCTTTGAAGACAATGAAAATCACTAGTATTATAAATTCTACTTCTTGATAATTAAAAAGAAGTGGTTTAAATATTGTAAGGTAAATATTTTCAATTATAAGCTGAGAAAAAAATCAGTTTGTCGAGGTGGCAGTTTAAACTGAATAACTATTATTTTAAGTTCCTATCAAAGTATCCTTTAAAAGCAGGGTGAATGATTATGAAAAAAATACTTAATTCAATTTTTAAATTTATAGTTTTTTTTATTGGAAAACCAGGCTGGACACCACCTCCCTGGTTTTATTCATTGAAAAATTTAAAATCTGAAAAACCAGGCCTTTCCAAGGCATTTACTTTTATTGTTTCTTTTGTTGTTGTAATAAGTCTTGCTGGTTGTGTTTATCTTACCAAGAAAAAATCAGACTACCTTTCTCCACAGGTTATTCCACCTGATATAAATCTGATTGAAAAGCCCGGCAAAGTTGAAATAAGTTTTTCTAAGGAAGGATCTAATGAATTTTTTTCTGTTGCAGATATTAACTTTTCAGATAAAAAAATAGAATCAGGAATTAAAATAAGCCCTTCAATAAATGGTTTTTTTGAGTTTAAAGGGGATAATCTCATTGTATTTAATCCCAGTGAAAACTGGAAAGCTGATACTGAATATAAAATAAGTTTTAATAAAAGTATTTTTTTAAAAAATCTTTTGATTAAAGATTATTATATAAAGTTTAAAACTCCGGAATTTAAAGCTGACACATCTTCATCAAAATTTTATACAGACCCAAAAAATAAAAAAATTCATAAGGGAATTTTTGCAGTTTCTTTTAATTATCCGGTTTTTAAAGATTCTGATTTAAGCCAAAAAATAAAACTTGAAATCAATAAAAAGCCCATAAATTATGACCTTGAATTTGATGAAAAAGCTAAAACTCTTTTTATTCATTCCAAGCCCGTTGAAATTAAAGAAAATACTCAATACCTTGATTTGTTTATTGAAAAGGGAATAAAAACTTCCCATGGGGAGGCTTCAACAAAAAATTCTGTTGAATCAAGAATTGCAATTCCTTCAATGGAAAACTTTTTTAAAGTTGAAAATATAAGCTCACAAATTGTAAATAATGAAAAAAATGAGCCGGTTCAGACAATTGTTCTTATGTTTACTGCTGAAGTTTTGCAAAAAGAACTTGAAAAAAAGGTGAAAATCTGGCTTTTGCCCAGAAAAAAGAACAACACAAGATGGAATTCTCCCGGAGAAATTTCAGATTCTCTTCTTGAAACAGCTCAAAAAGTTAATTTCAGTTTTGCTCCCAATGAAAGAGAATCCTCCAGATCCTTTGGTATCAAGCTTGATCTTGAGGAGAGAAGAGATATTTACATTGAAATTGAGCGGGGGCTCAAGTCAGATTCTGGATATTATTTCTCCAAGGGATTCAGCGATGTTTTAAGCACTCCAGATTATCCTAAAGAGATTGAAATTATTGGAAGTGGCGGTCTTTTATCTCTTTCAGGGGACAAGACCATCTCATTTAAATCCAGGGGAGTTAAAGGAATCAAAGTAGTAATTTACAGACTTCTTGAAAATCAGCTTCAGCATCTTATAACCCAGGCAGGCGGAGATATTTCAAGGCTTGATTTTTCACATTATTATTTAAATAAAGAAAATCTTGGTGAAAGATTTGAAAAAATAATTCCTTTAAATCCAAAACATCCAAAAATTGCCTCATATTCAAGTCTTAATCTTTCTGAGTTTTTAAATCAGGACGGAAAAAAACCCGGCTATTTTTTTATTGAAGCAAATAGTTATGATCCATATGAAAACAGATATGATTACTACAATGTAAATGACAGACGCTGCATTCTTTTAACAGATCTTCTCATTCTTTTAAAAACTAATTATGATGGTGCAATAAATGTTTTTGTCCATTCTCTGTCAAAAGAATCTCCAGTAAATATGGCAAAGGTTTCAGTGCTTGGTAAAAACGGAATTTCAGTTCTTGATTCATATACAGATGAATACGGCTATGTTTTTATTCAATCTTTAAATGATTTTACAAATGAAAAGCAACCTGTGGCAATCACAGTTAAATCAGGAAATGATATATCTTTTATTAAGTTAGGTGATCCAGCCAGGACTTTGAACCATTCTTCCTTTGATACAGGAGGTGTAAGAAGCAGGTATGCAAATCCTGACAGAATTAATGCTTTTCTTTTTTCAGATAGGGGGATTTACAGGCCTGGAGAAGAGTTTAACCTTGGTGCTATTGTAAGACATAAAGGATTTGAAATTCCCCGGGGAATTCCTGTTGAATACAGTATTTATGATTCAAGGGGAAATGAAAGACTTAAAAAAAGAATTAAAGTATCAGATTCTGGCTTTTTTGATATTTCATTTAAAACAGAACAAACAGATCCAACAGGTAGATGGACTATTGAGCTTTATCTGGTTTCAGACAAAGGCTATAGAGAATCAACCCTTGGTTTAGAAACTGTAAAAATTGAAACATTTGAACCTGACAGACTGAAAATATCTTCAAAACTTTCAAAATCAGATAAAGGCTGGCTTATTCCGGAAAATTTAAAAACAGAAGTAACTCTTTTAAATCTTTTTGGAACCCCTGCCCAGAATAACAAGGTAACAGCTGATTTCAAGCTTGTTCCTTCAAGTTTTACCTTTGATGAGTATAAAAATTATTCATTTACAGATCCTTTTTATTCTTCTGACAGGGTTTTAAAAACAATTTCAAGAAGTCTTGGATCAAAAAATACAGATATTGATGGAAAAACCTTTTTTGATCTTGATTTTGACTCCTTTGATAAAGGAACTTACAGGCTTTTTCTAAATATAAAAGGTTTTGAAAAAGGAGATGCAAAAAGTGTTGATGCTTCAAACAGAGCTTTTATATGCCCAATGGATTATCTTGTAGGATATAAGACTTCTTCAAATCTTTCTTATTTAAGAAAAAATTCCAAAAATCATCTGGATTTTATTGCAATTAATAATGAACTTGAAAAAATTTCCAAAGAAAATCTTGTTTTAAAATTTAAAAAAGCAAAGGAAATTCAGGCTCTTGTTCAAAAACCTGATAAAACATATGAATATAAAATTGTAAAAAAAGAGGAAGTTAAAAAAGAAGAAAATTTTTCAATTTCTGAAAAAGGGTCTAAAATCCAGCTTTTTACAGAAGAACCAGGAGACTATGTTTATGAAATTTTTGACAATGGAAAGCTTTTATCAAGAATAGAATACTTTGTTGCCGGAGCTTTAAACGAAGCTGGAAAAATTGAAAAAACTGCTGTGGTGGATGTAAAACTTTCCAAAAAAGATTATAAGCCCGGTGAATTTCTTGAAGCAGAAATTATAACTCCGTACCGGGGATTTGGACTATTAACCATTGAATCGGAAAGAGTGTATGTCCATAAATGGTTTAAAGCTACAAGCTCAAGAACAATTCAGGTAATGGAGATCCCTTCAAGTATTGAGGGAAACGCATATTTTTCAGTTTCAATGGCTAGAGCCTTTGATGATCCTTCAATTTTTGAATCTCCTTCAACCTATTTTGTAAAACCTTTTTATATAGAAAAATCTAAAAGAGTATTAAACCCTTTGATTGAAGTAGCTGAAAATATAAAGCCAGGGGATGAACTTGAAATTTTTTATTCAACGGATAAAAAGGCCAAAACTGCTATTTTTATAGCAGATGAAGGAATTTTACAGGCAGGAGACTACAATTATCCCCTGCCTTTGGATCATTTTTTGAAAAAAAGAGCTCTTGAAGTAGATACTGCTCAAATTGCAGATCTTGTTATTCCTGAATTTCGAATAATCAGGGAAAAACTAGGGATAGGCGGGGGAGCAAGATATGAAGAATCAGCAAAGCTTCTTGCTGCAAACTTAAATCCTTTTAAAAGAACAATAAACGATCCTGCAGTGAAATGGTTTGGAATTCTTGATTCGGATCAAAATAAAAAATCAGTAAAATGGAAGGTTCCAGATACTTTTAACGGGACATTGAAAGTAATGGCTGTAAGTGCTGAAAAATCATCCATGGGTTTTTCAAAAAAGCCTGTTCTTGCAAGAGCTCCTTTTGTTCTTTCTCCAACTTCTCCTCTTGCTGTTACATTCAAAGACAGTTTTAAAGTTACCTTAAATGTTTCAAATCTTCTTAAAGGTTCGGGAAAAAATTGTCCAATTACTGTAAAAATGGAAGCAGATGATAAATTAACAATTAAAGGTGAAACTTCAAAAATAATAAATATTGATGAAAACAGTGAAAAAACTGTGGAGTTTATTGTTGAGACAAAAAATGAGCCTGGAAATGCAAAACTGAAATTTTATGCAACTTCAGGAGATACAAGCTCAACAACTTCAGCGTCAATAAGCATAAGACCTTTTGTTCCCTATAAAACAACAATTGTTTCAGGGTTTTCAGGTTCAGGTAAAAAGAATATAAAAATTGACAGAAGTCTTATAAATGATTTTTCAAAGCAAACAGTTCTTGTTTCAAAATCTCCCCTTATTTTTGTAAAAGGGCTTTATACCTGGCTTGATAAATTTCCCCATGAATGCACAGAACAGCTTGTAAGCAAAGCTTTTCCAGCTTTAGTGTTTTCAAAGGCAGGTATTGATATAGATGCCTTTGAAAATGTTTCAAATGCCATTAAAGCTTTAAGGCAAAGACAGACTTCAAATGGAGGTTTTTCAATGTGGCCTGGAAGTAAAGAGCATGCTTTTTCTTCGCTTTACTCAATTCACTTTTTAATTGAAACAAAACAAAGTGGTTTTGATATTCCTGAAACTATTCTTCAAAGAAGTGTTTCTTATCTTGAAGAAAAGGCCTCTTCTGTAGAAGAAGGTGTTTTTGAAAAAAGAATAAAAAGTTACAGTGTTTATCTTTTAACAAGACTTGGCCATAGAACTTCAAACCATCTTCAGGATATGGAAGATAATTACGACAAAAAAGAAATAAAAAACGATATTGTTTCTGTTTTTGCAGCAGCTTCGCTTAAGCTTTTGAGAAGTGATTATGAAGCTGACAAAAAAATAGAAAGCTTTGATTTTGAACAATACAACCCTGAAGATGATTATTGGTTTAATCCAGCCAATGCTTATCCTTTTTATCTTTATATTTTGGGGAAACATTTTCCCTCAAATTTTGACAAAATTTTTAAATCAGGAATTGATAAGCTTTTAGAGCCTGTATACATCGGAAATTTTAATACAACTTCTTCAGCCCTTACAATTCTTGCTCTTTCATTTAATCTTGATGAAGAATCTTCAGATGAAACAACAGTTGAATTTATAGATTCAGATAAAAATAAAACAATGGAAACACTTGGGGCTTCAAAGATTCATGAACTTGAGTTTTCAACAGGAATAAAATCTATTTCAATTAATTCAAAAACTCCTTTTTACTATCTTGTTTCCCAAAGTGGTTATGATGATATTGAAGAAGTTAAACCTGTGAGTAATAAAGTTGAGGTGATAAGAGAATATTTTGACTTTGAAGGAAACAAGCTTGAAAATCCAAAAAGAGGCAAGGACTATGAAGCAGTGATAAAAATAAGATCTCTTACAGGAAAAATGGAGCCAAATATTGCTGTTATAGATTTGTTTCCCGGAGGATTTTATCCGGATCTTGAAAGTCTAAGAAAAAATTCAGGAATTAAAAAAGCAGAATATATTGATGTCAGAGAAGACAGGGCTGTATTTTATCTGACTGCTGCTCCTCAGATTATGACATTTAAGTATAAATTCAGAGCAGGGTTTGAAGGAGATTTTACAATCCCTTCCATTCAGGCAGAATCATTGTATGATGTAAACCTTAATTCTTTGACAAAAATGGGCAAAGTTTCTGTTAATCCCTAAATTGATCTTGGGTTTATTTTGAAAAAAATTCTTCTTTGTCAGTTTTTTCTTTTAATAATTTTGTCCTGGGTCTGGATAAGAATTCCAGATCCAGGACTTTACCCCTTAAAAACATGGTCAAAAGCATATAAAGATAAATCAGGAAAGCTTTTAAGGCTTACACTTTCAGATGATGACAAGTACAGGCTTTTTACAGATATAGAAAAAATTCCCCAAAATCTTGAAAAAGCAGTTTTAGCTTATGAAGATAAATATTTTTATTATCATCCCGGGTTTAATCCTTTCTCGATTTTAAGAGCTTTTTCAGATACTTATATTTTTAAAAAAAGAATGGTCGGAGGATCAACACTGACCATGCAGGTTGCAAGATTAAGGTTTAAAATTGATTCAAGGTCTGTGAAAGGAAAATTTACCCAGATTTTAAAAGCAATTCAGCTTGAAAGGCATTATTCTAAAAAAGAAATTTTAGAAGCATATTTTAATCTTGCCCCATATGGGGGAAATATTGAAGGAGTTGGATCAGCTTCAGAAATTTTTTTTCATAAACCGGTTTCAGCTCTAAATTTTTATGAGGCGGTTTCCCTTGCTGTAATTCCCCAGAATCCTGCAAAGAGATATCCTAGTTCAAAATCAGGAGAAGCTGAGCTTGGAAAGGCAAAAAAAAGGCTTTGTGAAATCCTTGATAAAAAAACAGAGATTCCTCCCTTAAAATTTTATAAAATCAGTGAAATTCCATTTAAATCACCCCATTTTACAGATTTTCTTGAAAAAAAAGATCTATTTTACAAAAAGAACATATTAACAACTATTGATTTAAATCTTCAGGAAATTATTGAAAAAAGAATAACTTCCTATATTGAAAGAAAAAAGATTTTTGGAATAAGAAATGCCGCTTCTTTGCTTATTAATTTTAAAACAGGTGAATTAGAGGCAATGGTGGGTTCAGCCAATTATTTTGATGATTCAATTCAGGGTCAGGTGAATGGATGCACTTCAAAAAGATCTCCTGGTTCTGCTTTAAAGCCCTTTGTTTACGGCCTTGCCCTTGATCAGGGAATTATCCATTCCCATACCCTTTTAAAGGACTCTCCAACCTCATTTGGAGGGTTTACTCCTGAAAATTACGATAAAAAATTCGAAGGCCCTGTTTTTGCCATGGATGCTTTAAGAAAAAGCAGAAATCTTCCAGCAGTTTATCTTGCTTCAAAAATAAAAAATCCAGATCTCCATGATTTTTTATATTCTGCCAGGGTTGAAGATTTAAGAAATAAAAGTTTTTATGGACTTTCTCTTGTTTTAGGAGGAGGGGAAACAACTCTTTTAGAACTTGGATCTCTTTATAGCGTATTGGGGAATCTGGGCGAATTTAAAAGCTTGAAATTTATTAAAAATGAAAAATCAAATAAAACTAAAAAAAGATTATTATCCAGGGAAGCTTCTTTTATTATAAAAACTGAGCTTTCAAAAAATCCTCCTCCAAAAGGGTTTGAAAAATTCAAAACCAACCATACCAAAATTTCCTGGAAAACCGGAACTTCCTATGGATTCAGGGACGGAGTTGCAGCAGGAATTTTTGGAGATTATGTTTTGGTTGTCTGGGTTGGAAATTTTGATGGAGAGGGAAATCCTTCATTTACAGGAAGAAAAGGAGCCGGCCCTTTATTTTTTGATATAATAAACCAGTTGATAAATTATAAAAAACCAGAGGCTGATAGTAAAATTCCCTATGATCTCAATCTTAAAAAAGTTGATGTTTGTAATCTTTCTGGAAAATTTCCCGGAAAATACACTCCCCACACAACAAAAGCATGGTTTATCCCAAAAGTTTCTCCAATTGATGTTTCAGAACTTCATAGACCTGTTTTTATTGATAAAAAAACAGGTTTAAGGGATTGTAAGTTTTTACCTGAGAAAACAGAAATAAAAATTTATGAATTTTGGTCAGGAGAAATGAAAGCTCTTTTTGAAAAAGGCGGAATTTATATAAAAACCATTCCTCCTTTTAAAAAAGAATGTCTGGTTTCAAATTTTACAGATTCTGGAATTTCACCAAAAATAACCTCTCCAACTTCAGGGGTTGATTATATTATTTTAAAAAACAACCGCAAAATTCCCCTTAAAGCTTCAAGCGGGCCTGGAGTGGAAAATTTTTATTGGTTTTCAAATACAAATTATCTTGGAAAATCCAAACCTGAAAAAGTATTTATCTGGGAAGCAGATGAAGGAAGGCAAGTTATTTCAGTTTCTGATGATTTTGGGCGTTCTGACAGGATTAAAATTAATATTGTCTATAAAAATGTTGAAAATTAATTGTTTAAAATCAGATCTTTATCTTTGTTTTTAACAAATTTGACATTTTGTTTTAAAAAATAGATTTATTTAGTTTACTTATCATTTCCAGTTTCTTGCCTGGAAATCCAATTATAAAAATATCTTTTAATAATTAAGGTCATTTGAGGAGTTTAGAAATCAGTATAACCTGAATTGAGCGATTTTCAAGTTTGCCGCAGATAACGGCAAATTGAAAAGCCCTCAACCTAGGTATAAATAAAGACTGATTACATTCTTCTTTGCTAGTATGGCTGTGTTTTGTTTAAAACTTCAGTTGGTTTGACAAAAAGAACCTGAACTATGTTGATAAAAATGTTAATAACTAGTTGTCTAATTTCAGATACTTATCCTCTTTTTTAACAAATTAGACATTTCAAATAAAGAAGTTTTGTTCTTCAGCTAAACTTACTAAAATCAGCTCTAAATTCCAATTTTTAAAGATATTTTCCACTCTTATAACCTGGAAACTAGAATTTAATCTGGCAAGGAAAACTTCAATTCCTATAAAATATTATTGTTTAAAACAATGTTGAAAAGTATTTGTTTAATTTCAAATACTTAACTCTTTTTTCAACAAATTCAACTTTTTTTGAAGCAGATTTGTTTATAAAAACCGAATTTATTGTGATTGTACTCCGAGTTTAACTCAAATCACTGAGATAACAAGAGCCGCTTGATTAAAACAGTGGTTTTAAGGGCTAACCCTGGAACCTTTTGACAGTTAAAAAAGAGGGTTATATATAATTCTTTTACTAAAAATTTAATTGTTAATTTTAAAAATAAAAAACAGACTTTTATATATTTTAACTTCAGACAAAAAGAGGAAAAAATGAAAAGGGATTTTAAGGGTGAATATCAAAAAAAACTTGTTTCTTCAGATGAAGCAGTAAAAACAGTAAAGTCGGGTGACAGGATTTTTTATAGTGAGTTTACTCTTTTTCCGGAAACACTTGATGAAGCTTTGTCAAAAAGAATTACTGACCTTGAAAATATCAATGTTGAAGGAACCTGTTTTACCAAACTATCCAAGCTTGTAGCTCAAGATCCTGAAGGTAAACATTTTACTTTGAATGATTGGCATTTTGGGGGAGTAAGCAGGAAACTTCATAAAGAGGGGCTTTGTAATTATATTCCTCTTACCTACCATCAGGGGCCCAGGCTGATAAGAAAATACAGAGATTATGATCTTGCTTTTATCAGCGTTGGTAAAATGGATTCAAAAGGCTATTTTAACTTTGGTATTTCAAATTCTATAACACCGGCTGTTATTGAGAAGACAAAAAAAGTAATTTTAGAGATAAATGAAAATATTCCCCAATGCCTTGGAGGCAACCGCGAATCAATTCATATTTCTCAAGTTGATAAAATAGTTGAAGGAAAATCAAATAAACTTCCTGAAGTGCCTTCTATGTCACCTTCAGAAATTGATGTAAAAATTGCAGAGCATATAATGAAAGAAATAGAAGACGGGTCTTGTCTTCAGCTTGGAATAGGTGCACTTCCCAATGTTATTGGAAGCCTTATTGGAGAAAGCAAACTTAAGGATCTGGGTGTTCATACAGAAATGCTTGTGGACTCTTTTGTTGATCTTTACAACAAGGGCATAGTAACAGGGGCAAACAAAACCATAGACAAATATAAAATGGTATACACTTTTGCTTTAGGAACATCAAAGCTTTATGATTTTATAAATTCACACCCTTCCTGTGCTTCATATCCTGTAAACTATATCAACGATCCAAAAATAATAGCTGTAAATGAAAAAGTTGTTGCAGTAAACAATGCGGTTGAAATTGATCTTTTTACCCAGGTGTGTTCAGAAACAGCTGGAACAAGGCAAATTTCAGGAACAGGAGGGCAGCTAGATTTCATAGTTGGAGCCTTTGGTTCTAAAGGAGGAAAAGGGATAATAGGCCTTAGTTCAACTTATACTGACAAACAAGGAAAAATACATTCAAGAATAGTACCCACTCTTAAGCCAGGGTCAATTGTGACTTTACCAAGATCTCTGGTTCAATATGTGGCAACTGAATTTGGAATAGTTCAGCTTAAAGGTAAGTCAACTTTTGAAAGGGCAAAAGCTCTTATAGGCATTGCTCATCCTGACTTTAGGGACGAACTGACTAAAAATGCAATGGATATGAATATCTGGAGCTGATTTCATTTTAAATGTTTAGGATTGTCATCACCCCGGGGTTTTATTTGTGGTGATGACAATGATAGATAATTATTATTCTCTAAAATATAGAATCTGGGATGTGGTAGCCAGAAGAACTTTATCTTCTGACCATATTTCACCGGATTGATCGCAATAATTGTTGTGAATCCTGCTGCTTTCAACATCTACAAGAACAAAACCATCTTCTTTATCATTGAGCTCTTCTATTGTTGAATGAAAATATACAGTAAAGGACACTGTTCCTGTTGGAACAAAGTTGTTTCTTCTAACATAAACCCCGGGCACTGGAGAGTCTGCAAAAGATGCTAAAGATAAAAAATCCATTTTTCGTTTAGGATTATCTCTAATCCACTGGGTGATATTTGATGCTTTAAAAGGCTCTTCTCCTTTTATTTCTAAAAAAGGAGGCATGCTTCCTCTTATTGGTCTTACGTCGTATTGGTTAAACCATGAAGGAAGTCCTTTTATTGAGAAAGAATCAATTTCATTGACATCCGGAACTTCGGGCATGGTTTTTTCCTGGCTGGACCAGGTTTCTCTTCGGTTTGCTGTTACAATTGTTGCTGTTGCAGCTATTCCGTCATCCTGAGATAGGGTTAGATACCAGTGCTGGGTAGAGCGGTTTGTACGGACAGGAAGAGGTTTTATTTCAAATTTTCCGTTTTTTACAGGAGCAGCATAGTTTACTGTCAGTGCCAGGGGATCTCCAAGACGCTGTGGGTGAATCATTACTGAATTGAGAAGAACTGCCGCAATAATCCCTCCATAAGGGCCCACCATGTTTTCATAAAGAGCTGAAGTTTCCCCTATATATTTATCTTCTTTTTTTGTTAAACTGATAGCTTGATCAAATGGATGAAGACTTTGTTTTTCTGTCATTTTTTTCCTCCTCTAAAAATACTTTTTGTTCAAAACTCTAGGTTTTTGTTTATAAAATTGTTTAAAAATAAAGTTAAAAAAACAGATACTTATTTAACTTTTAAACAAAATGAACTTTCTTTTTTGATTATACTTTTCTTCCCTGGCTAACTAATAGTGTAAATTACTTTATCAATCACCCCTTTAAGTTGTAAAGAGGTGGATTCAATTTTATTTTGGTGGTTTGTCAAAAAGGCAGTCTTTGAATAATCCTTATTTGCTGTGTTCAGAAAAAATATTATTGTAAAGAAGGTAATATCTATTGATATTGCTCACATATTCCACAGGCTCATTTCCAATCGTTTTAAGAACACCGATTTCTACATTTCTAAACCATTTATTGGGATCAAGTCCCATTTTATCAGCTTGTTTTCTTGCTTGTCTTATTTTGGCAGGGCCTGCATTATAAGCTGCAAGAGTCAGTCTTATCTGGTCATTTTCATCAATTTCAGGATCTGAAAAATATCTGTTTCTGATAAAATCAAGGTATTTTACTCCGGCATGGATATTGTTTTCAGGCTTGGTTACCTCTTTAATATTTATGTTTTTATCACCAGCAGTTGAGGGCAGAATCTGCATTACTCCCACTGCTCCTTTATGGCTTGTTTTTGAATTATCAAAGCCTGATTCTTGAAAAGCTATGGCCATTATCAAAAGCCAGTCAAAATTATATTTTGATGAATATTTTTTTATATAATTTTTGTAAGTGTTCAAGTTTTCCCAATTTTCAAGCTCACCTGGGTTTTTTAATTTTTCTGAGTCTTTATAATACCTGTTGAAAAATATATTTCCAATAAGACTTCCTTGTTTATGTTGTTTTAAAAAGCTATTCAGGCTTTTTTTTAGTTCAGGGTTGTTTTTTCTCACTGCCCAGGCTATTTGAGAATTTTTTCTTAAAATTATTTTTTCATGGATTTGAATGTTTTCAAGAACTTCACTCCATATCTCTGCAATATGACTGTCAGCTATAGTTGCAGTGACTGCTCCGGAATTTACCATTTCAAGAATTTGTTCTGTTTCAACATTTTCGTCTATGGTTATAATTCTTACTTTTTTTCTTTTCATATTTTCAAGTTCGGAATTTAATAGTAAAAGACTTTCATAGTAGCTGCTGCTTTTTCTCACCCAGACTTTTTTTCCTGAAAGTTCATATTTGTTTTCCAGTAGAGCTTTATTTTTAGGAGTAACTACCACTTCTTTTATTCCTGAAAGATAGGGGGTTGTGAAATCAATTTCTTCTTTTCTCTGAGGAGTTATAGTAAGGCCTGCTGCTGCAATATCTCCATATCCCTGATTAAGCATGGGAATAAGTTCATTTCTTGATACAGGAATGAATTCCATTGCTGTTTTTAAATTATTGCGGCTTATGTTTTTATTGAGATAGTTTTCGTATTTTTTTAAAAGAGAATATTCATAACCAAATAAATTACCGTCTAATAAGTAAAAATTTGTTTTATTTAAAGTAGTTAAAACTCTTATGTATTTTCTTTCAGTAATTTTATCAAGATCGTCTTTTTTGCTCTTTTTAAGATGGGTGTCAAGAGAATGCACCAGGGTGTTTGTTTCCAGGATATTTGAATTGTCTTCCACTTTAGGGGTTTGAGTTAAAAAAAAAATACCGGAAGCTAAAACAATTATCAAAAATAATACAAATATTTTTTTCATAAAAAGTTCCTGTGCTCTTTAAGTTCAAAGGCTTTTTTTATAAGTTTTTTAATTTAAAAATATGAAACGCTTAATTTAAGTTTGACTTTAGGTTTTGTTTCCATTCTTTTATTTGAGCAGTTTTTTTATTTCATCAGGAGAAGGAATTTTTCCAACAACCTTTATTTTTCCGTCAACAGCTAAAGCCGGTGTCATCATAACTCCCATTGCCATTATTTGTTTCATGTCTGTTATTTTTTCAACTTCAAATGATATTCCTGATTCCTGGGCTGCTTTTTTTGCATTTTCCGCAAGCTTATTGCATTTGGCACATCCTGTACCTAAAATTTGTATTTTCATTTTATTTTCTCCTTAAATTATGTTTTTATCCAAAAATGGAACCATAAACAATTCCGCTTATTGTTGCCATTATTATTACAAGACCAATAAAAACTGCTGTTTTTTTATTTCCAAGAACACTTCTTATTACAAGCATATTTGGAAGGCTTAAGGCAGGGCCTGCAAGTAAAAGAGCAAGAGCCGGGCCTTTTCCCATGCCGTTTCCTATAAGTCCTTGCAAAATTGGAACTTCAGTTAAAGTTGCAAAATACATGAAAGCACCTGCAAAAGAGGCAAAAAAGTTTGAAGAAATTGAATTTCCTCCCACTGCTGAAGAAACCCAGCTGGAAGGAATAATCCCTTCATTTCCAACTCTTCCAAGTAAAAAACCAGCAATTAAAACTCCAAATAAAAGAAGGGGCATAATTTGTTTGGCAAAATCCCAGGATGAGCTGAACCATTCTTTTGTTTCACCTTTGTCAGTACTTGTAAAAACACTGAGGCCTATTGCACCCACAGTAAAAGAAACAAGAGGTTCTTCTGGAAATATAAATGCAAAAAGTGCAGTCACAAAAGCTGTTAAAGCTATTTTCCAAAGGGCAAGCTCAAACCACAGCCAGAGCATAATTGCAAAACCTGATGCAAAAACAGAAGTGATAATCCATTTTAGATTATAAATTTCTGCCCAGATTCCTGAAGTTTCACCGGGTTTTCCCCAGTTTGCAAAAACAAGAATTCCTACCATTGATGCAAAATAAAGACAGTCTTGCCATAATTTTCTTTTTGTTTCATCTTCAGGCAGAATCATTTGGGCATTTATTTTTTCCTCTTCTTCTTTTCTGAAAATAAACTGCATTAAAAGACCGATAATTATACTGAAAACTATTGCACCAACTGCCCTTGCAATTCCAAGTTCAGGGCCCAAAACTCTTGCTGTAAGAACAATTGCAAGTACATTGATTGCTGGCCCTGAATACAAAAAAGCGGCTGCAGGGCCAAGTCCTGCTCCCATTTTGTAAATTCCTGAAAAAAGAGGGAGAATTGTACATGAACATACAGCTAAAATTGTTCCTGAAACAGAAGCCACTCCATAGGCAAGAATCTTGTTTGCTTTTGCTCCAAGATATTTCATTACAGATGCCTGGCTTACAAAAACTGCAATTGCACCTGCAATGAAAAATGCAGGAACAAGGCATAAAAGTACATGCTCTCTTGCATACCATTTTGTCAGGTAAAGAGCTTCCATCACTGCAGTATCAAAGCGTTCAGCTCCAATGGGGAGATAAAAAAATATAAGGAAAACAACTATTATTGCAAAAAGCGGTTTCCATTCATTTTTCCATTCCATAAACCCTCCAATCCGTGTTTGGCTAATCAGCCAAATGTTCTTTGAGAAAATCAGATCTGTTTTTTAATTAATTCAATCTGGAAAATTTTAATTCAGATTCAATTACAGCTTCTACACATTTCATAAATTGCAATATGCACGGTACTTTAAGTCTGTAAAAAACTTGTTTCCCTTGTTTTTCAGAATCCACTATTCCTGCTTTTTTTAAAACGGATAAATGTTTTGATACTGTTGAGAAATCAAAATCAATTTGATTTACAAGTTCGCGTACAGATTTTTCTCCATAATAAAGCTGGTCTATTATCCAAAGCCTTGTGGGGTGGGCCATGGCCTTGAGTATTTTTGCCCGTGCTTCATAAGTGGATTTTTCTTGGTTTTCCAGACCGGCCTCCTTAAAAAATAAATTTAATCATTTGATAATATGGCCAAATAAGATTTGTGTCAAAAGAAAAATTGATTTATTTTTATTAAGATAATCTGATTCAAATATTTTTGTTTATGAATTGTTTTAATGGAGGAAGATATAAAAATTCTGAGGATAAGGAGTTTAAAATATTCACAAATAAGATTAAAATGCTCAAGAACTTATTTATATTGACGGATATATTCTTCAGCTTTTGACTTCAAATTTTTAAATTCATCGTCTGAAAATTGTTCAATTCCATCAAAAAAATCAGGATCTAATACTTTTTTATCCTTAAATTTTTGGAGGACATATTTTTTAGTGCCTTTGATTTCTTTTATAATTTCTATAAGGTTTTCTTTTGTAACAAAAGGTTTGGCAGATGTTGTCCTGAAATAATAATCTGTATTTGAACTGATTATAAGGTTTATTGATTTTCTTAAATTTTCCTCAATATTTTTTTCATTTGTGATAAGTTTATTGTACTGGTCAAAGGGTGTCTTAATGTCCATTGCAACAAGGTCTAATAAGTTTTCATTTAAAAGTTTTTCCAAAATATGGGGCCTGCTTCCGTTGGTGTCCAGTTTTACCAGGAAACCCATTTTTTTAATTTCTTTTGTAAATTTTAATATATCTTTTTGAAGACAAGGCTCTCCTCCTGTGATTACAACAGCATCAATAAAGCCTTTTCTGGCTTTAAGAAAATCAAATATTTCATCAGGCTCAATATCGGATTTGTTTTTTTCAAAAGGAATCAGCTCGGGGTTATGGCAATAAGGGCATTTGAAATTGCACCCTCTGGTAAAAACAACTGAAGAAATTTTTCCCGGGAAATCTATTAAAGAATTTTTTTGCAAACCGCCTAAAATCATTGTCCATACCCTTTTAAGTTTGAAAGCCTGGCTGGGATAAACAAACAGCCCTTCTTTATTATTTTAAGAAAGGGCTGTTATTTTAAACCACGTTAAATCAAGAGGCTATGTTAAAAACTTTTCTTTTTTCAAATTCTGTAAGCTTACCGTTGTTCCACTGCTGAACAGGACGAAGATAACCAACAACCCTTGAATAAACTTCTGTTTGTTCTTCGCATTTTGGACATAGATGATGTTCACCTGAAAGATATCCATGGGAAGGACAGACACTGAAAGTCGGAGAAAGAGTGAAATAGGGAAGCTTGAAGTTTTCAGCAATTTTTCTGACAAGTGTTTTTGTTGATTCAGGATCTATAATTTCTTCACCAAGGAAAAGGTGGAAAACAGTTCCCCCTGTGTATTTTGTCTGAAGCTCATCCTGAAGAGAAAGTGCTTCAAAAATATCATCTGTGTAGTTTACAGGAAGCTGGGAAGAGTTTGTATAAAAAGGCTCTTTTCCATTTTTAAAATCTGCTTCGTTTGCACAGATAATTTTTGGATATTTTTCTTTATCTTTTAGTGCAAGGCTATAGGAAGTTCCTTCTGCAGGGGTTGCTTCAAGGTTGAAAATATCTCCTGTTTCTTCCTGGATTTTTTCCATTCTGGATCTTATATAGTCCATTATTTCAACTGCAAAAGCTTGGCCGTTTTTGGAACCTATGTCTTCTCCTATAAAGTTTAGGCATGCTTCGTTCATTCCGTTTATCCCGATTGTGGAAAAATGATTTTTCCAGTAGACCCCTGTTTTTTCCTTGATATTTCTCAAATAGAATTTTGAATATGGGTAAAGGTTTCCTTCAGTAAACTTTTCAAGAACTTTTCTTTTAATTATAAGACTGTCTTTTGAAAGCTCAATAAGATCATTAAGGCTTTTTTTGAAGTCATCTTTTGTATCAGAAAGATGGGCAACCCTTGGAAGATTTATTGTAACAACGCCTATTGAACCTGTAAGCGGGTTTGCTCCAAAAAGCCCTCCGCCTCTTTTTCTAAGTTCTCTGTTATCAAGACGAAGACGGCAGCACATGGATCTTGCATCTTCAGGGTCCATATCTGAATTTATAAAGTTTGAAAAATATGGGATTCCGTATTTTCCTGTCATTATCCACATTGGATCAAGGGTTTCATTATCCCAGTCAAAATCTTTTGTAATATTGTAGGTAGGAATCGGAAAAGTAAAAACTCTTCCCTTGGCATCACCAGCCATCATTATTTCTGCAAACGCCTTGTTTAAAAGATCCATTTCCTTTTGGAACTCGCCGTAGGTTTCCTTTTGGGGAAGACCGCCGATTATTGCAGGGGTGTCCTTTAAAATTGAAGGAGGGTTAAGATCCATTGTTATATTGGTAAAAGGAGTTTGAAATCCCACTCTTGTTGGAATATTTATATTAAAAACAAACTCCTGCAATGCCTGCTTAATGTCTTTGTATGAAAGATTGTCATATCTTATAAAAGGTGCAAGAAGGGTGTCAAAGTTTGACACAGCCTGGGCTCCTGCTGCTTCTCCCTGAAGGGTATAGAAAAAGTTTACAAGCTGTCCAAGGGCAGATCTAAAATGCCTTGGAGGAGCTGATTCAATTTTACCTGCAACTCCCTTGAATCCTTCCATGAGAAGATCCTGAAGATCCCAGCCCACACAATATACAGACAAAAGACTTAAGTCATGAATATGAATGTCTCCGTTTTTGTGAGCATCTCTTATTTCAGGGGGGTAAATTCTGCTTAGCCAGTATTCTGCGGTGATATCAGATGAAATATAATTATTTAAACCCTGGAGAGAATAGCTCATATTGCTGTTCTCTTTTATTTTCCAGTCCATTTTTTCAAGATAATTGTCCACAAGATCAACATTTTTTTTTGTGGCAAGATTTCTTATCTGATTATGCTGCTCACGGTAAATTATATATGCTTTTGCAGTTTTATAGTATGGAGAATCAAGAAGAACTCTTTCAACTATATCCTGAATATCTTCAACGTAGGGTTCTGCTCCAAGTCTCATTTCACGAGCAAGGCTCAATACTCTTAAAGTAAGCTTTTTTGCTTCTTTTTCAGTAAATTCACTTGTGGCTTCTCCGGCCTTTTTTATTGCGTTTGTAATTTTTGAAGGGTCGAAATCCACCACCCTGTTATCTCTCTTTCTTATTTTTTCAAACAATGTTACTCTCCTTAAAATTAAAACCGATTGAAAGTGCTATTATACAATATATCGATATGTTTTTTTGTTTATAACTATATATAGTATGTTTTTTTGATTTGGTCAACTAAATTAAACTAGAAATTTACAATGAAAACTAAAGAAAAAAATTTTTCAGGGAAAATAAATTACTCCTGGTATGACTCTGATGGGTTATGTATTTTTTTTATTATTTTTGCCTATCTTATTTTTATTTTTTCAATTTTAGGGATTTTTGCAGCCTTGCAAAAAGACTATACAAATCTTGTGATTAAAATCCCCATAGCTTTATCAATAATGTCCTTTTATATTTTATTTTCAGTTTCAACTCGTTTTTATAAAAGAAGAAAAATTAATAAAGCTTTAGAGTTTCTTGATTTTTACAAAAAATAGGGGCAGAAATTTCTAGAAAATGGTGGATTGCTCTTGCGGTTACTCCCCAGATTGTAAGATCTTCCACAGGATATAGCAATTCTTCAATTCCCGGGTCTCTTCCTGTAAAATTTTTCTTTATATGGGTTTCAAAAAGATTTGAAAATGGGATCTCAACCACCCTGGATATTTCAGTTTCAAGGGGAGTGATTTCTTCGTTTTCATCATAAAAGCCTGCAAAAACTTCAACGCAGATACTTCTTAAGGTCATATAATGCCCCAGAGAGCCTGCAATTTTTACTTTTTTTATACCAAGCTCTTCTTCAACTTCTCTTAAAGCCGTGTGAAGAGGAGATTTATCTTCTTCATCAACTATACCTCCGGGGAAGGCAACCTGGTTTGACCAGGGGTATCTCGGGTTTTCAGCTTTTAAAATTCCAAGAATGGAATTTTTTGAGTTTTTACCTATGAGAAGAGCTGTTGCAGCATGCCTAATCCCTTTCAGCCGAGGCTTTGAAGGGTGGGAGCAATTGTTTGTCAATTCTTCTAATCTGTTTAAATCAAGGATCATTCTTTGTATTTTCCAAGGTTAATTGTTTCAATAATTTTAATAAATGTATCAGAAGGGATATATCCAGGTCTTTTGTAAATCCCTGTTTTTATATCAGACTCCATAAAAATGCTAGCTGGGATAGGTCCGATTCCGTAAAGTGCAGCGGTATTCTGATCTTTATAAACATCAACCTTAACCGGTGTAAAATTTTTATTCAAATATTTTGCCACTTTTTTATTTTTAAAAGTATCATTTTCCATTTTTACACACCAGGGACATTTTGCAGAAAAAAAATAAATATACATTTTTTTATCTGTTTCCAGGGAAACTTTTGATCCGGTTTTATAATCAAGCCAATTAATTTCATCTGCTGAAGCTGAGAAATGCGTTAAAAAAACAAAAACAACAGCCAAAGCAAGGTGTTTGAAATTTAATCTCATTTTTTCTCCTTTAATTTCTGGTACATTGAAAAAGCTGTACCTTAAGTTGATTGTTTATTATTTATAAAAAAAATCAAGTGAAAATTAAACTTGGTCAGTCTATTTAAGAGACAGTTCTTTTATAAAAGTTACATGGAGGTCTTAAAAAATGGAAAAAATAATTACAAGGTTTTTTGAAGGGGCTAATATCCAGAGATGGAATGATCATGTAAGACCTGTTGAGTTTACCGAGCTTGACAAGCAGGCCCATAAAACTGTTATTGCCTATATTCTGGCTAAAATGGAAGAAGATGTAAGAGATGCTCAAATAGACTGGGTTAAGCTTATAGAAGGAAGTATTTTTGAGTTTTTACACAGAACTGTGCTTACAGACATAAAGCCCATGGTTTTTCACAAGCTCATGCAGGAAAAGGGAAAAGAACTTAATAACTGGGTTTTTAAAAAGCTTGAGTCTGAGCTTTATGAGGCAGGAGAAGGTTTTAAAAAACGATTTGAAAATTATTTTCTGGACAGTGATTATGCAAAAGCAGAGAAAAGAATATTAAAAGCAGCACATTATCTTGCCACAAACTGGGAGTTTCAGATTATTTATAAAACCTTCCCTGATTTTTACGGAATTGAAAAAACAAAGGAAAGCATAGAAAATGAAATTGAGGACCATTATGACCTTATAGGTGTTCAAAAAATTTCATTAAAAAAGAAATCTTATGGGTTTTTAGATTTATGCGGACAATTAAGGCTTCAAAAACGTTGGGCCCAGTCACCAAGAATTCCAAAAACCTCAGTGCTTGGCCATATGCTTATAGTTGCTTTTTTATCTTATATTTTTTCCATGAAAAACAATTTTTGCAGAAAAAGAAAATATAATAATTTTTATTGCGGATTTTTTCATGATCTGCCTGAAGTCTTAACCCGTGACATAATTTCTCCAGTGAAAACCTCAGTTCCAGGTCTTGATGAAATTATTCTTGAATATGAAAAAAATCAGCTGGAAAATCAAATTATTCCCCTTCTTCCTGAATCATGGCATTGTGAAATAAACTATCTTTTGGAAGATCAATTTAAAAACAGGATAATAGACCCTGAAAACGGGAGTATAAAGTTTATTTATTCAGGTTCTGAAATGGAAAAATTCAATAAAGATGAATTTTTTCCTGTGGATGGAGAAATGATTAAAGGATTTGATCATCTTTCAGCTTTTGTGGAAACCTCACTGTCCATAAAAAGCGGAATAAAATCCAAGCATCTTGTTGAAGGGCATAAGTCTTTAAAAAAAGACTATGAAAACAAAATTATTTCCGGAATAAATTTTGGCGAGCTTTTCAAACCTTTTGAAATTGGGGATGAGTTGTTGTTCCTATGATTCATTAAGTTTTTATTAAGATGTATAATTGACAGGGATGGTAAATCAATATATCTTGATACGGTTATTTTTGTCTGGGTTTCCAGGCTTTAGTTCTATTTGTTTGTTGCTGGTTCATAGGCTTCAGCTCTATTTTTGCTGGTTCCCAAGCTTCAGCTTGGGAATGTAAGTATCTGAAAAAAACAGATCTTATTTGCACAGATTCATAAAGCAAGCTGATTAACCAGCAGGCTCTTTTATCTGGGACATGGGTTCCCAAACCAGAACTTGGGAATTAGCAGAAAAGATCTGGCTAATGGGCAGAGCTCTGGCTTGGGAACCTCGATTTATATAAACAATTAAATTTAAATTTTGAAGTCTGGGAACAACCATAGACTTTTTTATTCAGCTAATAGTTAAAAAATTTATTCCAGGAGTATATATGTCAGGTTTTCTTGAAGCAATTAAAAATCAGGTCATTGTTTTTGATGGTGCAATGGGCACAATGATAAGAAATTACAATCTTACCCCAGATGATTTCGGAGGGGAGGAATTTGAAATGCTTTCCGATATCCTGTCCCTTTCAAAACCTGATATAATAAAGGATATCCATTTTGAATATTTTAAATCAGGGTGTAATGCGGTTGAAACAAATACCTTTGGAGCATGTCCTTTAAGACTTAAGGAATTTGACTTTAAAAATCTTGATGATTCTTTATTTCCCGAGGAAATAAGAAAGCTTGATCTTAAAAACAGGTCATATGAAGAAATAGCATATTATATGAATGTTAAATCATGTGAAATTGCTAAAAAAGCCTTGGAAGAAATAAAAAATTCACCAGATTATGATGGAAGGCCTCTTTTTGTAGTTGCTTCAATCGGGCCTTCAAATTTTGTTCTTTCTCCAACAAGTGCAGATCTCCACAAGGGAAGCTGGGAAGAGATAGAAGAAAATTTTTATGTTCAGGCAAAAGGTCTTATTGATGGGGGAGCAGATGTTTTTCTTTTTGAAACCCAGCAGGATGTTCTTGAAATTAAAGCAGGTGTTTCAGGTGCATTCAAGGCAATGAAAGAAAAAAATGTAAAAATTCCTGTAATCTGCCAGGTAACAGTAAATGAGCATTCCAGAATGCAGATATTTAACACAGATATTCATTCAGCTCTTACAACTCTTGCTTTTACAGGAATTGATGTTTTTGGAATAAATTGCTCAATAGGCCCTGACCTTATGGAACCAACAATAAAAAAGATTTCGCAGTATTCTCCCCTTCCTGTTTCTGTTCTTCCAAATGCAGGTCTTCCTGAATCTGAAAACGGTGAAACTGTTTACAAGCTTTCACCAGAAGATCTTACCTCTTATCTTGAAAAATTTGTTGTAGAATATGGAGTAAATATTGTTGGAGGGTGTTGTGGAACATCTCCTTTACACATGAAGGAAGTGTGCAGCCGTGTAAAAGGTAAAAAGCCTTTTGACAATAGAAAGGATAAAAGACTTTATATTTCAGGACCCCAGGAAGCAGTTTTGCTTGACTCAACTGATGAACTTATAAGAATTGGTGAAAGACTCAATATCAGAGGTTCAAAAAAAGTAAGGGTTGCAGTTGAAAATCCTGATTCAAAGATTGATTTTGATGTTTTGGAAGAGGTTGTAAATGAGCAGTCAAAGGATCTTGGGCTTTTGGTTCTTGATGTTTGCATGGATTCCAATCAGGTGGAAACAAAAGATGTGCTTCCAATGGTTATTCAGGGAATTACCCATGATTTTAAAGGTGTTTTATGTATAGATTCTTTTGATGCAGATGCACTTTCCAATTCAGTTAAATTTTATCCCGGACGTCCGCTTTTAAATTCCATTTCCATGGAATCCCATGAAAATACAACAAAAGCAGATTATATTCTTGAAAAAACAGCATTTCATTCTCCTGCATATATAGCCCTTGCAGCAGATGATGAAGGCCCTGCTGTAACGTCTGAAAAAAAATATGAAATAGCTTTAAAACTTGTTGAAACAGCTGGAAAATACAATATCCCGCCTTCCCAGCTTTTAATAGATATAAATGCTTTTCCCATAGGTTCTGAATCTGTTGAAGGAATGAATTTTGCAATTGAATCATTAAATTCCATTCCTCTTATAAAAGCCATTGCTCCCGGAATTAAAACAACAATTGGAGTAAGTAATCTTACAAACGGTCTTGCAAAAAAACCATATATGAGAAAAGTCCTTACTTCTGTATTTTTGGATGAAGCAAGAAAAAAAGGCCTTGATGCAGCAATTGTAAATCCAAATCATTATGTTCCTGTAAAAAGTCTTGATGAAAAAGACTATAAACTTGGGCTTGCTGCTGTTCTTGAAAAGGATATGGATGCCTTTGCAAAACTAGAAGAAATTGCCCTTGTAAAAAAAGGCAAGGTAGTTGAAAAAAGGTCTTCCTATGAAGATCTTGGTCCTGCCCAAACAGTATCTGAAAAAATCAAGGACGGATTCAAATCAAGGAAAAAAGGAAGTCTTGTTTTTGAAGGAAAAGAATATTTTTATTCAGATTCAATTGTAGAAGATGCTGCCCTTGCAATAAAAGAAATAAAACCTCTTGATTTTATAAATGAATATTTAATGGAATCAATGAATGTTTTGGGAGAAAGATTTGCAAAAGGGGAAGCTTCACTTCCCCATCTTTTAAAAGCTGCTGACATTATGAAAGAGGTTATGAATTTCCTTGAAAAATTAATGAAGGGAGATGACCCTGTTTCTGAATTTAAAGGAACAATTGTAATTGGAACAGTTTTTCAAGATGTTCACAGTATTGGAAAAGACCTTACAAAAACTCTTTTTGAAAACTATGGATACAGGGTAATTGACCTTGGGGTTCAGGTTCCTTTGGAATCATTTATTGAATCAGCCATTAAGTATAATGCCGATGCCATAGGAATGAGTGCTCTTCTTGTTCAAACTTCAAATCATATGCTTTCAGTTGTTAAAATGATGAGGGAAAAAAATATTGATATCCCTGTTTTTATTGGCGGAGCCCCTGTAAATTTAAAACATGCGGCATCTGTTGCAATGAGTGGAGCAAAAAATTATGAAGATATAAAACCAGATGTTTTTTACTGTAGAACAGCTATGGACAGTGTAAATCTTATTGGAAAACTTCTTGGAGAAAAAAGAGCTCAAACAATTGAGAATAATAAAATTGAACTTTTAAAAGTAATAAATGAGCAAAACCAGGAAAATACAGAAAAAACTAAGCTTTCCCAAAGAAAAATCAAGGCTTATACAAACAAATTATCTGCCTTTCCTGTTGAAATAATTGAAAAAAAAATAAGTGAAATAAATATAAGAGAAAAAAATCTTTTTATTACAAATTGGAAATTCAAGCCAGAAGAACTTAAAAACAAATCAAATGAACTTAAAAAAGAGTTTGAAAATCTTAAAATCAGGGCCCAAAAAGAAGAACTTATAAAACCTCTTGCAGCAGCAGGAATTTTTCCATGCAAAAAAAACAATGATTCAATAGATATTTTCAATCCTTTAAATCCCGACGAAAAGCTTGGAACAATAAAAACCACTCAAATAAAAACAAAAAAAGATCAATTTAAGATTGCTGATTATATAAATGATAAAAATGATTTTATAGGAATCCAGATTGTAACTTCAGGAAATGTTGTTGCTAAAAGTGTTGATAAACTTTCAAAAGAGGGAGATTCTGAGCGGGGATATCTTTTAAACGGTCTTGCAAACAGAATCGCAGAAGATTTTGCTTCAGATATAAATCATTATCTTGAAAAAAAAGCAGGGGTAAGTTTAAGCAAAAGATTCAGCCCTGGATATCCAGGATTAGATATTGTTGAAAATATCAAGCTTTTCAAATTTTTGGGTGCAGAAAAACTTGGAATCAAAGTAACTGATTCAGGAGAATTTATCCCAAGCTGTACTACAGCTGCCATAGTTTGTTTTCATCCTGATGTTTCCTATTGAAAAACTTTTAATTTAGGATTGACTCTTTGCTGGATTAGCTATTATCTTTGCCTTTAAAAAAAACTGAGCGTTTGTTCTGTTTTATGGTTAAGCTAAAATAAAACCTGATTTTTTTGATTAAACTGTTTTTGTCCAGTTTATAGCAAAACAATAATTTAAAATTTTATTTTAGCTTAAGCCGTAAAATTTAATCTCTCAAATATTTTAAAGGCAGGCCAATGCAAAAAAATTACCCAGAAATCATACCAATTAAAATCGGCAACTTTTCTGTCAGGTTTCAAGATCTTGGAGTCAAGCTTCCTTCCATTGAAAACATTCCTTGTTTTGTTTTTTTAATTAAAGAAAAAAACAACTCTCCCATTTTGGTTGACACAGGATTCAGCCCTTTTCATGTGCCTGGTTCAGGTTCTGATTTTAAAATTGAAAAAAGTCTTGAACAATCCCTTGAAGACCTTGGATATTTTCCAAAAGACATAAAAAAAATAATCATGACCCATCTTCACTGGGATCATACAGGAAACCTTCCTTTGTTTAAAAATGCTGATATTTATGTGAATAAAGATGAAATAACAGGACTTCTTCATTTAATGCCCAATGAAGAAACTTATTTTGCCCCTGATTATTTTGTTGAAAGCCTGGACAGGTTTATTCTTACAAATCATAGCTTTAAAATTTCTGAAAATATAGAAATAGTCAAAACCGGATTTCACAGTTTTGGTCATCAGGTTGTAAAAGTCAGAACAAATGGAAAAACTATTGTTTTGGCAGGAGACGCTCCTTTTTCCTATTCAGATTTATGGAAGATAATTCCTGACTTTGCCTGGGAAATGTATAGGAAAGAAAAAGGAAAACAATTTTACTGGAAAGAGGGTATTTCTGAAAAAATTGTAAAATTTCTTGAAAAAAGAAAAATTGAAAATTCAAAGCCTTTTGAAATGAAAGCTCCTGTTTTTGAAAAGGATGATATTGTTTATATTGCCCATGATACTTCTCTTGATAAGACTTATAAAAACAAGTCAGTATTAAATTGATTTTTATGTTTTCAATAAAAAATTGGTTGGAGTTAAAGATTTAAAAAACTTCTATCTGATTGTTTTTAAATTGAAACAAAGCTCTTTGGCTTTTAATATCCCTGTAGTTATGCTAAGAAATTTTGTTTTAATAATATAAATTTTTAAGGGGAGGATTTTTAATTATGGAGGGAGAAGCCGTAACCTTTACCTATGGTGCTTTGGCCCTGGTACCGCCTGTGCTTGCCATAGTGCTTGCAATTTGGAAAAGGCAGGTAATAGTATCTTTAACACTCGGTGTTTTTGCCGGAGCAACAATTGTCAACAATTGGAACCCTTTGACAGGGCTTCTTGATACTTTTTCAAAGTATATTGTTGAAAAATCTCTGGCTGACGCATGGAATGTGGGTATTATTGTTTTCTGTCTTGCAATTGGAGGGCTTGTAGGTGTTATGTCAAGAATCGGGGGAACCCAGGCCATTGCAGAAGCAATAGCAAAAAAAGCCCGGGATACAAGATCAACTCTTTTTGCAACTGCTCTAATGGGAATTGCTATTTTTTTCGATGATTATGCAAACTCAATGATTGTTGGAAATACAATGAGGCCTATCACCGATAAATACAATATTGCAAGGGAAAAGCTTGCATATATTGTTGATTCTACAGCAGCACCAATTTCTTCGATCTGCCCTATTTCAACATGGATTGCAATGGAGCTTGGATTGATAGCCACTGCTTTTACAGCTCTTGGAATTCAAGGCAACTCAATGGTGGCCTTTGTACATACAATTCCTTACAGATTTTATTCGCTTTTTACAATTGCCTTTGTTTTTATGATTGTTTTGATGAAACGTGATTTTGGTGCAATGTATAGGGCTGAAAAAAGAGCAAGAACTACAGGTCAGGTTTTTGCAAAAGGTTCAACTCCAATGATTTCAGAGGATAAGGATCTTATGCCCGATGAACCTGGAACCGGCTCTATCTGGGCAGCAATTGTTCCTCTTTCTCTTTTTGCTGTGACTACTGTTTTGGGCCTTTGGTACAATGGCTATGAACCAGGAGGTACAATAAGAGAAGCTTTTGGAAATGCTGACGCTTCAGTTGTTCTTACCTGGGCTTCTTTTATTTCTTCAATAGCTGCAATTATAATAGGAAGACTTTCAGGCAAGTTTAATATCTCAGAAGGTGTTGATGCCTGGGTTGCCGGCCTTAAAACCATGCTTATTGCTGTTATAATTCTAACACTTGCCTTTTCACTTAAAGCAGTAATAACTGATATGCAGCTTGCAGAATGGATTGTTGCAAAAACAAAGGATGTTTTGTCAGGGGCATTTTTACCTTCTCTTACATTTCTTCTTGCTTTTTTCATTGCCTTTGCAACAGGAACTTCATGGGGAACAAATGCTATTTTAATGCCAATAATTATTCCTCTTGCAGTTGCAATTTCAGGAGCTTCAACAGAAGTAACAACTCTTATGTACTCTTCAATGGGTGCTGTTTTAACAGGTGCTGTATGCGGAGATCATTGCTCACCTATTTCAGATACTACAATTCTTTCTTCCACAGCTTCAGGTTCAGACCATATTGATCATGTAAAAACCCAGATGCCATATACACTTACAGTTGCAGGTTTTGCTCTTTTATTTGGTTATGTGCCCACAGGTTTTGGAGTTTCTCCATGGATTTCACTTCCTGTTGGTATAGTCGGACTGGGAGTGTTTTTAATGGTTGTTGGAAAAAAAGTTGAAGATTCCACTCTTTAATTTATGAATTAATAAATCAGGGCAGATTTGATTTTGCCCTGATTTTTTCTATAAAATTAATTAATTCTTTTTAAATTCAAATTTAATTGTAACCTTTTTACTTAATTCATCTCTTTAAAAAAGACAATCCAAACCCATAAGGAGAAATAAAATGAATGACAAGGTTCTTATTGTAATAGCAGCAGGGCTTGATAATCCAAACCGTTCAACAAGGGGAATTCATCTTGCAACAGTTGCACAAAAGCTTGGAAGGGATGTAAAAGTTTTTCTTTTAGATGATGCTGTTTTTTTAGCCAAAAAAGGTCTTGCAGATAATCTTTATGCTGCAACAGGTGATTCATGTGCAGATCTTTTATTGCATCTCCAAGAATTTGAAGTTCCAGTTCTTGCTTGTACCCCATGTGCCCAGGCAAGGAAAATATCCCAGGATGATTTGATCGAAGGCTCAAGACTTGCAACAGCAGCAGAGCTTATTGAACTTTCTGCTGATCATGCGGTTATCAGTCTTTAATCTGAGTTAACCCGGCTTTTTTACCGTAGTAGCTGCCGGACAATCAGGGTTTTTAATTTAAATTGGCTTGATTGATTTGTTCAAGTTTTAATTTATAATCTTCAATAATTTCTAAACCCTTATTATGATTTGATATGTTTTTTATCTTTTCTTTAAAAAATGTATTATGGGGAAGTCCTCTTACAAACCAGGAAAGCCTGCTTCTCATCATTTTGCAGGCTGTTTCCTCCCCAAAATGTTTTATTGTTGATTCAAAATAAAATTTCATCATAACAAAATGTTCTTCCACTGAAACTTCTGAGGGCTTTTCGCCTTTTAAGGCCTGGTTTATTTCCCTGAAAATAAAGGGATTTGAAATTGAAGCCCTTCCTATCATAACAGCATCGCAATTTGTTTGCTCAAACATTTTCAAAGCATCTTCCCAGGTTTTTATATCACCGTTTCCAATTACAGGGAGATCAATACTTTTTTTTATTTTTTTAATAAGACTCCAGTCTGCTTTACCAGAAAATCCCTGTTTTGCAGTTCTTGGATGAATTGCAAGGGCATCAAGCCCGCAATTTTGGGCAATTTTAGCTATAAGAAGAGCATCATTTCCAGAATTGTCCCAGCCAGATCGTATTTTTACTGTTAAGGGAAGATTTATAGTTTTTTTTATTTTGGTAAATATTTTCTCCACTTTTTCAGGATCTTTCATAAGGGCTGAGCCAGAATTTGATTTTAAAATTTTTTTAACTGAGCAGCCCATGTTTATATCAATAATTTGAGCCTGGGAGCTTTCTTCAATCATTTTTGCAGCATCTGCCATTATATCAGGATCATAACCAAAAAGCTGAATTGAAAGAGGTTTTTCAAATTCAGAAGATTTGATCATGGATCTTGTTTTGCCTGAATTGTAAATAAGCCCGTTGGAACTTATCATTTCAGAGCATACAAGTCCTGCTCCCTGGGCTTTGCATATTTTTCTAAAGGGCAGGTTTGTTATTCCTGCAAGGGGAGCTAAAACTAAGGGGTTTTTTATTTCAATATTTTTTATTTTCAAAGAAATTCTCCAAAAGGCCTTGAATAGAAATATAAACAATTATGATAAAAAAGATGATTTAATGGGCCTGGATTTTGTAATATTCAGTCCATGAACCAGGGTGTAAAAACCAGGAATTTTTTTTGTATCCAGATATAATTGTTTTTGAGTTTTTCATTAATCTTATTTTTTTAAGCCGGGAAAGCTTAGGATTTTTCCACTGTCTTTTTGATTTTTTTTCTTTGGCCCAGGTTTTTTTTGTGGAGGAGGTTTTGGTTTAGATGGAGAAACTATTTTTTCAATCCTCATTTTTTGGCCTTCCATTGAAAATTCTTCTCCGTCAATGTAAATATCCCTTAAAATCCAGGTTATTTCCTGAAGAGGAACAATTAAAACAAGAAGGGTGAGATGAAACCATCCAGGCTTTGCATCTTCTGAAATATCTTCAACCCTGGCAAAAAATTGAGGGATTTCTTCTTTATATACAAGAACTATGTCGTTTACGTATGTTTTTTGAGGCTTAATCTTACTGCTCATTTTAATTATTAATACCTTTATTTAAAATTAATCTGTACAACCAGTGAAGAAATTACTCTGATTTATAAAAATTTCAAGGAAATTTATAATAGAATAGAGTAATTTTTAATTTTGCGGTTTATAAATCAGATTTTATCAGATTATCCGGCGCTTTTAAAAAAGAGGGCTTTATTGATTCATAATTTTTTAAGCTGAAAGAACCTGACTGTCAGCTGATGCTTATAAAAAAAAGCGGACAGAAGTCTGCCCGCTTTTGTATTTCATAGAAGCTGTGTCTTAGAATTTGTATGAAACTGTGAATCCTGCTCCGTAAAGAACACCTTTGTTGTCTTCTACATGAACTTTAACTTCCTGTCCAACAACTTCTCCCGAAAATACTTTGTTCAGGTTTTCTGAGTTTCCGTCAATATCTCTTGTGGGAATACTTCTTATGTACTGGAATACAGCGTCAATTTCCCACTTTTCAGTGAATTTGTATCCAAATCCAAGGTTGAAAAGTGTTCTGTCTGTATCAGGCCATCCCTGGTCGAATGTATTGTCAGGAATCGGTGTGGGGTCATAAACAACACCGCCTCTTAAAGCAAGCTTGTCATTAACAAGCCATTCTGCTCCAAGCTGATACTGCATTGTGTTGTCCCAGCGTCTTTTATAGACTGTATCTTCAACTTTAATTGTATCGCTTCCGCCTACAAGCATTGCACTGAGATCCGGATTTGCCATAATAACTTGTTTAGCAGCATCACTAAGATCAAGTGCTTTTACAAAGGCTTCTTTGTTATATTCCATTCTTTCTCTTTGATTTTCGTTTATTGACCACCTTGTCCAGGTAAGATCGAATTCAACTGAAAATCTGTCTGAAAAAGCATATCTTACACCGCCCTGAACCTGCTCAGGATGATCATAATCCATCTGAATTGAGCCTACAGTAGTTCCGTTAAAAAGGATATCTCCTTCAAAATCAGCACTGGTTCTGCTTCTGTATGTAAGACCAAGACTTAATTTGTCTGTAGGCTTGAAAAGCACACCTGCATTCCATGAGTAGTTGAAATCATCATCTGTTTCAAGTTCTATTTTATTTAAATAGCTCCCTTTTTTATCAGTTAAATCATCCTCATATTGTAATAAAGCTTTTGCATTAGCTTCTGGAATTCCTTTTTCAACAGCTATTTCTAAAACCTTCATTTTAAATGGGTTGGCCTTATAAGTTCTTCCAGCGTTACACTCAGACTGCCCAAGGCTTACACCAAAACCGAATGAAAGCTTGTCACTGAA
>Ga0265295_1001710_pt1 | contig 37558 bp, 35 predicted proteins | sample Munlansysbiofilm_FD_192503 | JGI IMG/M metagenome (GOLD analysis project Ga0265295, IMG submission 192503) | Leachate microbial communities from a municipal landfill in Southern Ontario, Canada - Methane capture system biofilm | ecosystem: Engineered > Solid waste > Landfill > Unclassified ... | reverse complement strand
TCCGTTCGACTTGCATGTATTAGGCATGCCGCCAGCGTTCATCCTGAGCCAGGATCAAACTCTCAAATAAAGTTTATATCCCGCTCCACCTGTTCCATTCAGTTTTCAAAGACCTTATTTTAATAAATACTGCTTTTTCCGCAGTATGTACTATTATATATTACTGCTACTATATTGTCAAGAAAAAAAGGGACTATTTAGCCTTATTCCTTTGTCAAAACAAACAGTACGTCAACATACGCTTAATAAGTATACTATAAACACCCTATAAAGTCAACAAATATGTTAGAATAAATAAAAAATTAACGAGACTATTTTATCATCTCGTTAATTATTTTATCTCTTTTAAATTAAAACATTCTCATATCTTTATGCTTTCTTTTTACTCGTTTTTACTTCAATTTTTAATTCTTCTTTGTTAATTATTTCAGATTCTTTTCGTGGTAAAACTAAATTAAGCAACACACCAACAATTGCTGCCAAACTCATTCCACTTATGGAAAAATTAACAGACCCATTACTAATTCCTAACACAGCTCCTCCCAATCCTATTACTAGCATAGCTGAGGCAATAATCATGTTCCTAGTTTTATTTAAATCTACTTTAGAGTTTATTAGTACTTTGATTCCGTTCATTCCAATAAAACCATATAAAATAATACATATACCACCCATTACAGCAAGAGGAATAGTATTAATAACAGCTATAAAAACATTAATAAAAGACAAAATAATTGCTATAACAGCAGCAAGCCCCGTAACCCAAACAGATCCTACTTTTGTCATGCCTACAACGCTAGTATTTTCTCCATATGTTGTATTAGCTGGCCCTCCAAACATCGCAGCAAAAGAAGTAGCAATTCCATCTCCTAAAATAGTTCTATGCAACCCTGGATTATGTAAATAATCCTCTCCAGTTATTTCCGATAAAACTGCATGATCACCTATATGCTCACAAGCAGTAACAAAAGCTAGTGGTAAAATAGTAATTAATGCTGTAAAACTTATTTTAGCAACAGTAATTGTACTACTACCAACACTATATGATGCGTCTTTAAATCCAAGAAATATAAATTCCGGAAGACTAAACCATTTTGCAGGACTTTTTAAAACTTCAACTACAGGAGTAAAATCAATTAACCCTAATACTGCACCAAGAATATAACCCCCTATAATTCCAGCCAAAAATGGAATAATTTTAAAAAACCCTTTTGCTTTAATTGCAACAAACGCCACAATCAGAACAGAAACTAAAGCAACAAGCATTACTTTCCAATCGCCACCAACTACCAGACCAGCATTTGAAACAGCAGACCCCGATAAACCAAAACCAATAATTGCAATCATTGGTCCTATAATAATCGGCGGAAATACAATATTTATCCATCTTGTCCCTGCAAACTTAATTATTAGTGAAATTATAATATAAACCAAACCGACGGCAAATAATCCTGTAAGAACTGGGCCATAACTTCCTGCTATCCCCAATTCTGGATTGAATCCCGATACAGCAATAATTGGAGTAATATACGCGAATGAACTTCCCAGATAAACCGGAACTTTTGCTTTAGTACATAATATGTAAATTAATGTACCAACTCCTGAAGTGAACAATGCAACCGATATCGGTAATCCTGTTAAAATAGGAACTAATATAGTTGCACCAAACATTGCAAACACGTGTTGAAAACTTAACAAAATCCACTTCCCTGTTTTTGGGCGGTCTTTTGCTCCTAAAATCATTCTTTGATTCATTTTCTTTCCTCCTTTTTCCCAGAAAAAAAGGTCTTAAAATAAGACCTTAATTAATTAATATATAATTTGAAATAGTGAAAATATCCTTCATGCCCAAGAATGATGAAAAAACTTTCTTGCAAGCAAGATCAGTCACTTTATTTAAAAAAATTAAACATCTTTTCATGTACTCTCCTTATTTAAAGAAAAGGCCTAATCTAGGCCTAAAAATACCATTTGGTGTTTAGGCGTAGTCCTGAAATATTACGGCTTCAGGGTAGAAACTTTCAATCCATATCATTGAACTTATACGGCTTTTTCACTTTTCCATAATATTATATCAACATTATAACAATAATTCAAGAACTAATTAAAAATTATTTTTAGGATTATATTTAAACAAATCACTAACTGCTTTATCGTCAATGATATTCAATATTCCTTGACCAATAATTTTAGCAATAGATAATTGCGTAATTTTGGAAATTTTTTTATATTCAGGGAGTTTAATAGAGTTTGTAACAATCACTTCTTTAATTTTTGAATTTTGCAATCTTTCAATTGCTGGATCAGATAAAATTGGATGTGTAGCAACAACATAAATATCTTTAGCGCCAGCATGATTTAGAGCAATAGCTGCTTCTGTTACACTTCCCGCTGTATCAATTATATCATCAACAATAATTGCATTTTTTCCTTTAACATCACCAATAATGCTCATAACTTCAACAACATTCGGTTTAGGTCTTCTTTTGTCAATAATTGCTAGAGGTGCATTAAAATTTTCAGCAAATTTTCTTGCTCTTGTTGCTCCACCATGATCCGGAGAAACAATAACAAAATCATCAAGTTTCTTTTCTTTAATATATCTGACCATAATCGGTGCCCCTTCAAAATTATCAATAGGTATTTTAAAGAACCCTTGGATCTGGCCAGCATGTAAATCCATAGATAAAACTCTTGTTGCACCAGCAACTTCCAATAAATCTGCAACTAAACGTGCTGAAATTGGTTGTCTAGAAAGTGCCTTTCTATCTTGTCTAGAATACCCATAATAAGGCATAACAATATTTACCGTTTTAGCTGATGCTCTAATTAAAGCATCAATCATAATTAGTAATTCCATATAGTGCTCATTAACCGGAGATGAAGTTGATTGAATAATAAAAACATCATGGCCCCTGACAGTTTCAGAAATATTTATATTTAATTCTCCATCTGCAAATCTTGTTATTATAGAATCCGACAATTCTATTCCCATATATTCAGCAATTTCTCTTGCCAAATCAGGATTTGAATTTAAAGTAAAGAGCTTTACCTTTTTACCGTGAACATCCGCCATTTAAAGTCCCCTCCTAATATAGTTTTATTATATCTTAAATACCATTATTTTGCAATCCCAAAAACAAATAATCATTATTAAATAATATTTAATATTTTATTATTAAAAGTAAATAAGATTGTTTATTTAATCATTAAAAAAAGACACCTTAAGGTATCTTTATTCTTCAGCATTATATTTTTCTAAAACTGCTTTTTCAATCTCTTCTCGCGTTACAGCATTAATTGGATGTGCAATATCACGATACTTTCCATCTTTTGCAGCCCTGCTAGGCATTGTAACAAACAATCCAGCATCACCTTGAATAACTCTTAAATCATGAATAACAAAGCAGTTATCAAAAGTAATAGATACTATAGCTTTTAAACGGCTTTCGTTATCAATTTTTTTAATCCTAACATCTGTAATTTGCATAAATATACCTCTTCCTCTCTATTTACACTTTTATTATACCACTTAATAAAATAATTACAATATAAATTGTAAAATAATTTATAACCCTTAAATGAAATAATTACTTAACCATATTTTATAAAAACACTACCTCGAAAGTCAAAACCTTATATTTTTTATTTATAAAAGAAATTATATTATCAACATTTGTATCTTTATTATATAATGCAAAAACAGACGGTCCTGACCCACTCATTAAACTTAAAACTCCATTTAAATCATTTTTTATATTAGTTATAAGTTCAAAAATGTCTGGATATAGATTTACATAAACACTCTCTAAATCATTTTTTATATTCTTCAAACAAACACTATCTGTCTTATACTTAAAACTAGAATAATTATTATAATTATAATTTTCATATATCGTTTTAGTACTTATGCTATATGGCAAAACAACCAAAACAATTTTATATGGTAAAACATAATCAATTTTTTTAAGAATTTCTCCTTTACCCTTAACAATACAAGTTTTTCCGCTAACAAAAAAAGAAACATCACTCCCAATTTCTTGACCAATTTCTTCCATTTTTTTAACAGATAAATTCAGTCCCCATAATTTATTTAATCCTCTAATTACAGCAGCAGCATCGCTACTTCCTCCTCCTAAACCTGCTCCAATTGGAATAACTTTATTAATTACAACTTTAACGCCCCTCTTAATATAATATTTATCTCGAAAAAACATAATTACTTTATAAATTAAATTTTCTTCAATCGGAATATCCATTCCTTCAATAACAATATTATCACTATTTTCCAAAGAAATATCGTCACATAAATTAATACGAGCCATAAGTGTTTCAATATTATGAAAACCATCGCTTCTTTTCTTACCTACTTTTAAACCAATATTTATTTTAGCATAAGCTTTCTCAAAAATTTTATTCATTTTGAAATAATCCTTTATATATATTCGCAATATCTATTAACGTTAATTCTTCACTCCTTATTGTTTCTTTATAATTATTATCAACTAAATATTTATTAAGATTACTTTTACTTATAGAATTAGAAGCAGAAATGTTATTAACTAAAGTTTTTCTGCGATTAGCAAAAATATCACTAATAAACTTTAAAAACAATTTATCATTATGAATTCCTAAATTCAATGGAAAATATTTCATTTTAATTACTGAGCTTTCAACATTTGGAATTGGTATAAAACAGTTCTTTGAGACATTAAACGCATAACCTGTTTTTGTTTTATAATTCATTAATACTGTTAAAGCATTATATTCTTTAGTTCTTGGTTTGCTTGTTAATCTTTTTCCGACTTCTTTTTGTACCATTAATACATAATGTATAATATTATAATTATTTTCTAACAGACGAAAAATTACTGGAGTAGTAATATAGTACGGAAGATTACTAATAACAACAACTTGATCTGTAAAATCAAATTCAGCTAATACTTTGTTCATATCAATTTTCAAAATGTCTTCATTATATAAAACAAAATTATCACTTTTTATTTCCTCTAATAAAATTGATGCTAATTTTTCATCTAATTCAATAGCAACTATTTTTTTACATTTATTAATCAAAGGAAATGTTAGGGCTCCAAGCCCTGGACCAATTTCAACAACACAAGTATCTTTTGTAATTTCTGCTTCTGAAATTATTCTTTCAATAACCTCATCATCAACCAAAAAATTTTGCCCTAAATCTTTATTTATTCTTATATTATATTTACTCATTAATTCTTTAGTTCTTTTTAGGGTCGTCATTATCGTACTCCTTTATATATTTCTCAAGCAATTTTCTATCTATAGAAAACATATTTAGTCTGGAAAGAAAAGTTTTACCGTTATTATATCCAATATTAAGTTTCTGACAAATAAATTTTCTTTTATAAGATGAATATTTACTTCCAACAAGTCCCCAATTATATAAATCTTGAAATGAATATAAAAAACTTTTTTTAGGCTTATAGTAATTATCAAGAGCAAACCTAATATCTTCTTCTTTAGCGTGCTCAATTCCAACTTTTCTTTTGTTCTTACTTATAGCTTTATTAATATCTAAAAATGCATGAGATACTTTTGAAAGTTCTCTTTCAAGATTTTTTCTGATTATTCTTCCGGGACCATCTGGATCTAAAAATAAAATGATTTCGTTTCTTTTTGATAATTCATTTAAATTTTTAATTAATACTTCATTTATAGCACTTCCACCAGTTGTAATTATTTGCATTAGAGGATATATGGCTTTTAATCTTGAATAATCGTTTTTCCCTTCAACAACAACCACGACATTCTCTTTATTCATTTAAAAATTTTAATTCTTCTTGCATTCTTTTTAATTCTTCTGGAATGTTTATCATTTGTGGACATTTTGGTAAACACTCTTGGCAATATATACATTGGTTGAAATCAGCATTATTTTTCACTAAATTAGAAAATACCCATTTTGCACTACCCTCATTTTTATACATCGCATAATCATTAAAAATACTAAAATTGCCAGGTATATCCACCCCATGAGGACAAGGCATACAATATCCACACTTTGTACAATCGACTTCTATAATGTTTTTTAAGGCTTTTTTTACTTTCATTACCAATGTATGCTCTTCTGGGTTAAGTGGAACAAAGTTTGAAAATGTTTTTAAGTTATCTTCCACTTGTTCCATTTCATTCATGCCACTTAAAATAGTTTTAACTCCCCCTAAACTTCCAACATATCTTAACGCCCAACTTGATAAACTAGCACCCTTATTATAATCAGTAAATATTTTACTTACTTCTTCATTAAAATTAGAAAGTTTTCCTCCTTTAATTGGTTCCATTACAACAATAGGTATCTTTTTTTCTTCACAATCAAAATAACCTCTAATTCCTTGTTGAATCTCTGTATCCATATAATTTAGTTGAATTTGACAAAAATCCCATGAATACATATCTAATATTTGTTTAAAAGTTTTATAATCATCATGAAAAGAAAAACCTATATATCTAATTTTACCTTCTTCCTGCCATTGTTTTACAATATCTAATATTTTCCATTCTTTAATAATATCTATTTTATCTTTGTTTAAAGCGTGTAATAAATAAAAATCAATATAATCAGTTTGTAAAGATTTAAGTTGCAAATCAATTGCGTTTAAAACTTCTTCTTTTGTTTTTAAATATCCAAGACTAAGTTTTGTTGCTAAATAAAAACTATCTCTAGGAAATCTTTTCAAACTCTCTCCCAAAAACGCTTCATTTTTACCATCAGTATAAGGCATAGCTGTATCAAAATAATTAACACCACGATCATATGCTTTTTTAATTAATTCATCTGCTTTCTCTTTTTCAATATTTCCATCTTTATCTGTTGTAAATCTCATTGCTCCATATCCTAATAAAGAAGTAGTTATTTTTTTATCATACCATTTTCTATATTCCATAATTCTTCCTTTCTATTTTTCTTATATATAATTATATCATATTATCAGGATGGTTGATAATTTTTATTAAAAAAAGACTCTCGGAAGAGAGTCTAATTTATTAATTAATCTATAGTATGACTTCCAAGCCCAGTATAATCATTTGTTGATGTAGCAACCCATTCAACACTTGGATCAAACACATCATCATGTATTCTATCTCCAGTAGTAACGCTTGATTTTCTAACCCATGTCATATCTTTAGTGTTTGGACCTTCAGCAGAACCATAGAAATCACCAGGGTCAACACCAAACTGTCCAAAAGAATCTAAAATTTCATCATTTTTCTTTAAAAGATAAACATCATTTCCATTATGGTTTATTGAACCACTAAATAAATCAGCTTTATCTTTTAATTCTTGGTCAGCTTTATCATTATTAGTGACAATCACTAATGTTTCTCCATTTTTCAAAATTCCTGTTAAAGCAATTGGAGGATTATAAGGACTTAAAGTTTCAGCTCCATTTGCATATAATTCAACAAAATATCCTTCTAAATTAACATCAGCTCCAGAATTATTATAGATTTCCATCGCTTTATTATTTCCTGTCCCTTCAACATATTCTGAAAAGAATAAATTAGCTCCAGGAGTTAAATCAATAAATTTTGCTAGAACACTTACACTAAAAGTTTCAGTCGCTTCATTAAGAGTAATTGTTGCAGTTAATGTTACAGAAGTGTCTTCTGCAGGAGCAACAAATTTTCCATCAACAGCAATAATCGCTTCATTAGAACTTGCCCATTCAATTGTTAAACCTTCATATTTTGAATTTTCAAGAGGCAATACAAGATCTGCTTTCACATCTTGATTTTCAACAAACTGACTTTCTAATTCAACTTTTGCAGCCATAACTTTTTCTTCATCATTTAATTCTACGCCTGCTAATTCTTTTACAGAACCAGTATACGGAAGAATTCTCCAATAACCATCAGAGTGATGATCATATATAATACCAGTTATTTCAATAGTCTTGCCTGCCAAAGCTTCCATTTCATCTAAAGGTTCTGATTGAGCTCTATGATAAGTGTATAAATTTTTTCCACTAACAGGGTCTGTTAAGACAACATCATTATATGAACCCTTTAACTCAACTACTCCAGTAACTTTGTAAATGACACCATAATTAGCTATTGATTCTGCTCCTTCAAAAACTTTACCATCAATCTCGGCAATTGTAGCCTCAACAGCTTTAGATGCATAATCATATTCTGCTGGAGCTTCTTCAACTACTGTACTTGTTGGAGTTTTAATTTGATGCAAGTTGAAATAAACATCTTTAGTTCCTACAACTTTTACTTTTGCTCCAGGTTGAATAGCACTTGGTATAGACCCATTAACATAAACATTAATAGAAGCTGTACCATCATTAACAAAGAAACTGTGTCCCGGCATCACATAAGTAACATCTCCTTCAATTGCAACTATGCTATCATCTGCGCTATTAACAGCTTCTAAAACAGTAACAACTGGAACGCCTACTTTTACAAGCACTACCACTTCAAAAGTTTCTTCAGCATCATTTAGTGTTACTGTAGCGGTTAAGGTTACAGAAGTATCCTCTGTTGGTGATGTATATTTCCCATCAGCTCCAAGAATTGTTTCATTTGAACTTTCCCAAGTAATTACAAGTGCGTCATCAACAGCATTTCCATCAACCAATACAAGATCTCCCATGATTTCTTGATTTTCTACATAAGCAGTACCAAGCTCACCAACAACTCTATCAACTTTTTCTTGATCTGTTAATTCAACAGATTCAACTTCTTTTGCTGTTCCAGCATAAGGAAGTATTCTCCAATAACCATCTGAATGATGATCATAAACTAAAGCAGTAACTTCTATTGTCTTACCCACAAGAGCTTTAACTTCAGCTAAAGCAGTTTCATCGGCACCGTAATAGAATTGAATAAATTTTCCGTCTTTTGGACCAACTATATAAAGATCATTATAATCTCCACGTTCTTCAACAACACCTGTTATAGTATATACAACGCCATAATTTGGTATTGATTCTTCATCTTTGAATGCTTTTGCATCAGCATCTTTAACCGTAATTTCTACAGCTTCGCTAGCATAATCAAATCCACTAGTAGGTGCTGCTTCAACAACTTCATACGTAGGATTTTCAATTTCATATAAATCATAATATTTTATTTTAGAACCTGTAACTTCTACTTTTGCACCAGGTTCTACAGCTGCATCTACTTCACCATTAGTATATATATATATTGATGCTGTTTCATCTTTCAAGAAGAATCCTTTTTTAGCCATAATATAAGTAACTATTCCTTCAACAGTAACTACTGTATCAACAGGTTGCTTTATAGCTTCCTCAATAGTAAAAGCTTCTGATTCTGGCAATGGAGCAATATATATTGTCCACTGTCTTTCCGTTGTCTTTTTCTCATATGTAAGTGTTGCAGTTAAAGTAACTTCTGGTTGTTCTGAACCAGGAACTGGTCTTGTTACTTTTCCAACAACCTTATTATCAGTACCAACTACAATAGAAAAATAATCTGACTCAGTAGCTGTCCACACAACATCAATAACTATTTCTTCATTTTTTGAATCTTTTATAGTTACTTTATCTTGTAGGTTGATATCACTTGCTAAATTTGTAATTGAAGAATCAACCATAATTTTTGCTTTAGCTTCTGCAAGCAACTCTTCAGGATTATCGCCTCCACAACCAACTAATAAAACCGCTATAAAAGCCATCATTACAACAAAACTAAATCTTTTTAGATTTTTTAATAACATATTTTCCTCCTATTTATTTTTTAAACAAGTCATTTGAAGCATAACCAATGCTATTTGCCAACATCACTTGATAATTATCGTGAAACTTAGATACTCCTCCAATAACATCATAACTAGCTCCAATTTCAATAGAACTATAATTAGGCTTTGGATAACAACTACTATCAACTCGTAAGTTGACTTCTGCGCCATTTTGCATTTCTGCATAAATTGTATAAGCGCCCTCATCATCTGGTGTTGACTTGCTAATAAACTTTAAATTTTCTAATTTTACAACATATCCTTCATATTTAGCAAGTGAAGTAACATCATATGGGATTAAAGTCCCACCAATAGCAATACCTTCTTTATTTTCAACAACTCTAACATTCTTTGGATTAGTTAATTGTTTTCCATAAATTTCATTATTAACTGTTTGACATTCAAAAGAAATAACAGCACCAACCTTTAATACTCCAAGCCCAGAGCCATATCCACTAAACATATATATTCCGGCTTTTTCATATTCATTTGTTTTATCATTAAATGTTTCTTCTATATCTTGTAAATATAGATTGTCTCCAGAAAGCCTCATAACTTGAGCCTGAATTTTTAATCTGCTTCCGCCATCATAAATCTCAAAATTATTTTTAATTTCAGCAATTGTTACTTCGAAAACCTCATTGCTATAATCAAAATTAGGATCTTTTTCACCATAAACTCTTTTTTCTACATTATATGATTTTAAATGTGCCTGATTGAATGTTGTTCCATACTTAGAACTGCTAACATCACTTGTAAACTTTGAATAACATTCTTCAACAATTTCCAAATTTAAAAGTCTTAAATCTTCTTCGGGAGATAATCGATACCAAACATATGCAAGATATCTGCCTCCAGTAGAGTCTAACTCAGCTTTTTTTCCTATAACTTCGGATTCAAGGACAATATTACCACTGCTTTTTGCTTCAATTAAAATATCTCTTACAAATAAACTTGCTGCTTTTCCCCATGCTTCAATTCGCCCCGTAGATTCAGGTGTATTAATAGCAAGAAATCTAGCTGTAAATCTAGTATTATTTTTATCAATAAAATGAGCTGTATCACCATCAACAACTTGAGCCAACGTTACTTCTCCAATACCATAGTCAAGAAAACTTTTATCAACATAATTTTCTTCAAGCTTTAAAGCATCAGTATAATCAGTATTTATCTCTTTAGGTATTTCTTCCTCATTGCAACCTATTAAAGTTAAACTTAACAGAAGCAAAAAGAAAATACTTAAAGTTTTTCTGAACATATTAGTTTTCATATACGATAATTTTATTCAGGTTTTTGATATGCTTTGCCTAATGTTTGGTAAGCTTTTTCAATTCTCTCCTGAGGATCTTTTCCATTAACAATAACTGCAGTAAAGATTGCTCCAACTTCATCACGCACTCCACTAGAGCCAACAAAAGCTGGATCTACAAAGAATTTATAACCACCATCTAAATATCCTAAAGCAACATTTGCTGCCATTGAGAAACCTTCTTTTCCAATAGGAGGATTAACTAAATATTCTGAATATTCAGTTGTCTCATATGCTGATAATCTAACCGGAAGATAACCACCAGTAGCCATTGCAAATTTTGCTGTATATTCCGGTTGTAATAAGAACTTAAGTAATAACCATGCCGCTGCTCTTTGCTTATTAGTTGATTGAGCAAGAATTGCTACATTAGTTCCTTGTTGAATAACATATTTATTATCTGAATTAGCTTCTAAATAAGGCACTTCAGATACAGCAATTTCAAATTTGTTTGCTTCTGGAATGTTATAACCAATTCCCGCACTAGATCCAACTGTCATAAATGTTTTTAATGCTATAAATGCATCTGATGCATAACTCTCGTTAAATGTTTCAGCTACAGCAAATCTTCTAGCTTCGTTTTCAGCTTTAAAATAATTTAACCCAGCTAAATTTTCAGGACTATTAAATACTATATATCCTTTATCATTGCTAACTTTTTCTGTATAACCACCATTACGTTGACGAGTCATAGTAATAAATGCATTATCTGTTGAATCATAAGCAAATGGATAGAATGTTCCTTCTGTATAAAATTCTGAAGGTTTTTTCTCTCCTTCTGCAATTGTAATAACATCATCAAGATCTCCATTTTCAACAAGTGTATTAATTTTTTCAGAAACAGTCTTTAATTCTTCCCATGTTTTTGGAACAACAATCGCACTATCAATTTCTTTCATTGCATCAAACATAGTTTTATTATAAATTAATACTTCAGTTGATTTATTAAAAGGAAGTGAATATATATCGTTTGGGTTTTCAAGATCAAAGTTTTTACCTTCATCTAAATAACTTTCAACAAAATCAGCTAACTCTTCAGCATTATACCCATTTGGTCCAGTAATATATTCTTGTAATTTAATAATAGTTTGAGCTGAAAAATACTCAGCAAAATGATCGGGATATCCTAATACTAATGTTGGAGCTTTATCTGATTGAATATCTAGAATAGTTGTTTTTCTTACTTCTCCATATCCTCCAGTAACAGCATCTAATTCCACTTTAATTTGAGGATATACTTGATTAAAATCAGCAATTAATCCAGGAAGTGCTGCAGAAATAACTCCCGAAGGCACTCTAAACTTAATATTAACTTCATCTGTAGATCCTTTTACTTCCTCTGTTAAATCAACAAAAACACTGTCTGACTCATTTCCGCCACATCCAACAAGAGCAAATAGTCCAAAAACCATAATTAATACAATAAAAAATTTTTTCATTTTAAATAATCCTTTCTATAGATATTATTTATAACTAAAATATACTTTAGCTATCTCTTTAACCTTTAATCCCACTTCTTGATACACCCTTCATTATATAATCCTTCAATAAGAAGAAAACAACTAGAAGAGGCAAAGTTACTAACGCTGAACCAGCCATTTGTTGGTTCAATACCGAATTCGGTCCAGACAACTCAATTGTTGATCTAAACACTTCATTAAGACCATTACTTACTAGCCACAAAGCACTATTACTAGAACTTGTAACTAAAGACGGCCAAATATAAGCATTCCAAGTTCCAATCATGCTTAAAATTGTAATAGTAATAATAGTTGATTTTGCAATTGGAACCATTACTTTAAATAAGTATTTAAAATCTCCTAGTCCATCAACTTTTGCAGCTAAATATAACTCATTAGGAATTTGTCTAAATGTTTGCCTTAAAAAGAATGTATAAAATATACTTCCAACAAAAGGTAATATCATAGCTGCATAGTTGCCTATTATCTCATGTAATGGTGCTCCCTCAGGAACTCGTATCCAACCCAGAGTATTAACAGTCATGTAATTTGTAATAACAAACACTTCTCCAGGAATCATCATAGTCATCAACAAAATAGAAAATATGACTTCTCTTCCCTTAAACTTTAATCTTGAAAAAGCAAAAGCCGCAAAAATAACAGATACAATAGTTAATGATGTTGTAAAAAAACCTACAAGAATTGTATTCATATACATTGTAAATAACGGAGCTCTTTCAAACACTGCTGCGTATGAAGCAAACGTTAATTCTCTTGGAAAAAATGATATATTTTGTGAAATAACCTCAGCAGTAGTTTTTAAGGATGTTGCAATCATCCAATAAAACGGAATAATAATAAATAATGCCAATATTATTAAAAATGTATAGGTGAAGATTTTGGTAACAATTGTATAAGCTTTGAATTTCTTTAACTGTTGTTCGTCAAAATATAATTCTCTATCCACAAAATCACCCCCTAATAATGAACTCTCTTCTTGCTAATCCAAAATTGAACTAATGTAATTAACAAGATAATAATAAACAAAATAATGGATCCTGCAGCAGCAACGCCAAAAGGAGTTCCTGATGCCCATAATTTTTCATAAATATAACCAACAACAGTAATTAACATATTATCTGGTCCATAAGCTCCAGTTTGTCCAGCCCCTTTACCAAATAAAGCAATTACACTTGTATAAACTTTAAAAGCTCCAATAAAAGATGTAATAGTAACATATAAAATCATCGGCGAAAGCAAAGGAACTGTGATTTTCCCAAATACTCTTTTACGATTTGCTCCATCAACAGAAGCCGCTTGATAATATTGTTTATCAATGCTTTGTAAACCTGATAATAAAACGATAATTTTAAACGCTAAACCATTCCAAATAGTATAAACCATTAAAACAAACATAGCTCGCCAATAAGTGGTACCCGACCCAAGCCAATCAACAAGTTCTAATCCAAAGACACTATTAAACAAACCATAATCTTTATGAAACACAACATTAAAAACTAAACCTAAGGCAATTGTGTTAGTAACATATGGTAAGAAAAATACAGTTTGAAAAAATCCTCGCAGCTTCTTAACAGAATTAAGAGCAACAGCCAATAACAAACTAAGTATAATTGTTAAAGGAACAGATATAAACACCATTATTGAGGTATTTTTTAAAGCATCAAGAAATTTAGGATCTGATAAAATTGTTACAAAGTTCCCAAAACCAATACCATTATAAGTCCCTGATAAAAACACATAGTCTTGTTTAAATGCCATTAATACAGCATTAATTATTGGGTAGAAAGTAAAAACCGACAAAAGTAGCAATGTAGGCCCTAAAGCTATAGCCGCCTTCCAACCATCTTTTTTAAACTCTAACATTAGATAAGACGCTCTCCAGTTTCTTTATTAAATACAAATAACTTAGAATAACTGAATCGAATTTTTTGGCCTATATTCAGTCCTCTAGACGCTGGAATTATAGCTCTAAAAGTTTCATTTAATTCTTCTAATTTACAAATAAGCATTGTATCTCTTCCAATGTGTTCAACAATTTCAATTTCAGCTTCAATGACCCCTTCTGGATCAATTACAAAAAATTCTGGTCTTAGTCCTATATGAACATCTTGATCACTAAAATCAACGTCTTCAATATGATTAGAATTTACTAATAGCTTTTTATTTTCGATTTTCCCATCAATAATATTAATTGGTGGATTCCCTAAAAACTTAGCAACAAATTCATTAATTGGCTCATCATACACAGTTTGTGGATGATCCATTTGTTGCTTTAACCCATTATTCATAACAACAATTTCATCTGAAATACTCATTGCTTCTTCTTGGTCATGAGTTACAAATATTGTTGTAATTCCTGTTTCTCTTTGAATACGTTTAATTTCTTCTCTTGTTTGCAAGCGAAGTCTTGCATCAAGATTTGATAAAGGTTCATCTAGTAATAAAACTCTTGGCATCTTTACAAGTGCTCTAGCAATAGCAACACGTTGTTGCTGACCACCGGACAATTGATTTGGTTTTCGATCCATTAAATCACCGATATGAACTAACTCAGCCATAAATTGAGCCCTTTTTAACGCCTCTTCTTTCGGCACTTTCATATTTTCAAGAGGAAACATAATATTTTGTTTAACACTCATATGTGGATATAATGCATAATTTTGAAACACTAACCCTATTCCTCTTTTTTCAGGGGGCAAGTTAGTTACATCTTCTTCTCCAAAATAAATATTTCCGCCTGTTGGCTTGTGTAATCCTGCTACCATATATAATGTAGTAGATTTGCCACAACCAGATGGTCCTAATAACCCGATAAGCTTTCCTGCTGGAATCGTAACTGAAAAATTCTTAACAGCAACAGTAATCGCTTTTGATTTTTGTACAAACTCTTTTGTTAAATTATCTAATCTAAGCTCAATACTTTCATGTACTATTGGCGCTTCACCAGTTTTTACTACCTCTTGTGGTTCAGGGGCAGCATTTTTTGTTTGTTCGAGAGTATCAGTTTCTTCAGATACTTCATTTTTCTTTTTAAATTTTTTCAAAAACTCTTTCATCATATACTCCTTTACAATTTTATATTTTTTGCTTAAACACTAATTCCTCCTGAACTATATTAAACAAATATTGCCTAAATAAACAAAAGACCCTTATAATAGAGTCTTTTCTTGCTGAAAAAACCACAAAGTGGTTCTTTCATTATAATCATTTAAATTATCGCTGTTTAAAAAAACATTGATATCTTGCTTTTGTGAAAATCTTACCTTTTGTTGTTTTAATGTGTTATTTGTCATTAAGAAAAATACCTCTTTAAAATCCATAATTGGTAGCTCCTACACTGCTATATATTATACTACATTATCCTCTTTCCTTCAAGTGCTTTTATTAAAGTAATTTCATCTGCATATTCAATATCCGCACCAGCTGGAAGTCCGTAACCTATTCTATAAATATTTATGTCTTTATTTTTAACTATATTCTTAATGTATAAAGCAGTCATTTCACCTTCAACAGTTGCATTTGTTGCAATAATAATTTCCCTAATTTTTTCTTCATCAATCTTTTTTATTAATTTATCAAAATCAAGTTCATCAGGACCAATTCCATTAAGTGGCGAAATAACTCCATTTAAAACAAAATACTTCCCATTATACTGATTCGTTTTTTCTAAAACCATTAATTCCTTAGTTCCTTCAACAACCATTAATATATTATCTCTCGTTTCATCAAGACATATATTACATATTTCAGCATCAGTTAAATTCCCACAGCTCTTACAAGGCTTAATTTTCTCAACAACTTCATTTAAACTTAACGAAAACTTTTTAACTTCCTCAGCATTCATTTTCATTACTGTAAAAAAGGCTAACCTTTCAGCTGTCTTGGGGCCAATCCCTGGATATTTTTGAAAACCATCAATCAAATCTTGTAACGATTTTGGATATTTCATATTAATTAAAACCCAAACCCACCCAGCATACTTTGATATTTATTCATCTTTTCTTCAGTTACTAATTCTATTTCTTTAACTGCTTGATTGCATGCTGCCACAATCATATCTCCTAACATCTCATAGTCTTCTTTTCCTTCAGCTTCAAAATCACCAGAAACACTAACTTTTTTTAATTCTTTGGTTCCATACATTTCGACGCTAACGACACCACCAGCACTAGCATAAAAAACAGTATTATTAATTTCTTGTTGAGTGGCAACCATTTCATCTTGCATTTTTTTAATTTTTTTCAACATTGCTTGTTGATTCATCTTAATCTTCCTCCATTTTCACAATTTCATCCCCGAATTCAGCCTTAACCATATTAAACATTTCTTGCTCTGGATCATATTCCTTTGTTGTATTTAAAATTTTTAAATCAGGATTATTTATCGGAGTCAAACTTTTAGGCTTCGTCCCCATTTGATAATAACCAGCATATTCTGTTCTTTTTTCATAAAAATCTTTTTCAGGCAAAGCCATATAATTATATGAAGCTCCTAAAATATCATATAAAACTTTTAAAGACCTTTTTTTGAAATCTTCTGCCATAACCTGATTACAAATAACAGCATCGTCATACACAATAATAAACTCATTAATACCAACGGCGCTTACTTTACCACGACTTAAAATATTTGCAATTTGTAAATCATTAGAAGATACAGCATCGTGTAAAGAATCCCATAATTTAATTATGCGCACTTTATCATTTTTTGCTTCAGAAGTTAACGCATCATTCATAATTCTTAAAATGACGTCTGATGAATAACTTAAATATGCTTCTTTAGTTGCATCTTTTTTAATTTCTTCCTTTTTCTCGGCTGTAATAGGCAATATTTCTTCTTGTTTATTATTTTTTTGATTATCTGAAGTAATAATCTTTTCATTTTCAATAGATTCTTTAACATTTTTATTAGTTTCTTTTGAAAATAAATTACTTTCTTGATCATTATCTTGGTTTTGTTTGTTTCTAATCACTATTTCTGAATTTCTTTTTTTAACAACTTTCTCTTTATCATTTTCAAAAATTAAAGGTTGTTCTTCTACTTTTATATTAGTCTTCTTTTCTGTAGTTTCTTTTGCATGTTTTTCTACAGTAGGAACATTAAACATCTTTAATATTTCATCATTAAGTTGTTGATTAATTCCTTTTGATTCTTTATCAATACCTTTTTCTAAACTATCTGCAAGTTTTTGTACTTCTTCTGTTTCGTCATCTTTTTTTGAAACATTATTAATATCTTCAAATTTATCATCTACACTAACTTCATCATTAATTTCTTTAAATTGTTCGCTCTTCAAATCATCCTTAGCAATATCTGTTTCTTTTGTTTCTTCCTTTTGAATATCAGCAAAATCAAAACTTTCCTTTGCTTTCTTATCCAATACAGCAATTTTCATTACATCATCACCAACCAAAAAAACTTGACCTGAATTTACTTCTTTTTTAGTTTTCTTTATTGGTGTAGGAACAGTAGCTAAAGTTCCAGAAATTAAACGATACAGTTTTTCTTCAATATTACTAATTTTTTCTTTTAACTCTAGAAATTCTAAATTATCTTCTTTATCATTTGTTACCACTTTATTATTAGTTTGATCTAGTTCATTAATTAAATCATAAATCGGCTTCACAGCCTGATTAATCTTAATATCTGTTTCATTATTTAATAAACTTTTTTCCACACTAGATAATCTGTTTTCTATTTCTTGATAATTATTATCTTTATTTACCCAAGTTTGTTTTACTAATTCATTAATTTTATTATTAATATCTTCATCATCAAGATTAATTTTTGCTTGTTGAATTTCTCCTGAAGATTGTTTGTTTTTCTCAATGTCACTTATTTTTTCTTCAAGAATAGCTAGTCGTCCGTCAATATAAGCGTTATTTGTTGATTTAGTCGCTTCTTTAATAGCCAGAATATCTTTTTCAATTTTCTTAATATTTTCTATTTGATTACTATTTTCAGGGCTATCAACACTATTTAACAATTTTTTTTCAATAAATGCAACTTTATCGCTTAATTTATATAATTCTAATTTGCTTAATTCTGATGTTATTTTAGAAATATTAATTTCTAAATTTTTTATTTTATTTTCTTCTTCTCCCGAAGAAGATCCTTGATATTCAGGAAGGTTTTCAAGCTTGTTTTCTATAAGATTTATTCTCTTTATAAAATCTAAATCTCCACTACCTACATTTATCATTTTAATAATGCCAATTTCTAAAAAAACTTGTGGCGTTAATGAATATTTAATTTTTGATTGAACATCATGTAAAATATCAACATAATAATATATCTTGTCTTCAGATAAATTCGTTGATAATTCTTTAAATTTATCTTTATTAAATATATATTTTGAATTTTTAGATGTATCAAGAGTCTTATATAATAAAGCATCTCTATAAAAAGAAACCAAAGAAATTACTACTTTAGAAATTTCTTTACCCATATTTACTAATTCACTTATTGATTGCAAAGCTTCTTCAGTTTGTTTGTTCTCACAATATTCACATATTTCAATAATCTTATCATAACTCAAATTTCCCGTAACATCATTAACAACATCAATATTAATTTCCTCGTCAGCCAAAGAAATAGCTTGGTCCAAATAACTTAATGCGTCTCTTAGACCTCCCTCTGCACTTTCTCCAATTGCAACAACAGCTTCATCAGTAATGTATATTTTTTCTTCAGCACAAACTTCTTTAATTTTATTACCAATTTCATAAACGCTCAAAGGTTTAAAATCAAAGCGCTGACATCTAGATAATATTGTTGGAAGAACCTTGTGTGGCTCTGTAGTAGCTAAAATGAAAACAACATGTTTTGGAGGTTCCTCTAATACTTTCAATAAAGCATTAAAAGCGCCACTACTCAACATATGAACTTCATCAATAATATATATTCTATATTTACCTCCACTTGGTAAATATTTAACCTTATCTCTTATTTCTCTAATTTGATCAACGCCATTATTACTAGCTGCATCAATTTCTATAACATCAGGATGATTTCCTTCCGTTACTTCTTTACAAGATTTACATACTAAACAAGGTTCTTTAGTAGGTGCTGTAGCACAATTTAGAGCTTTAGCAAATAATCTAGCAACTGTAGTTTTCCCAGTTCCTCTTGGACCGCTAAAAAGATATGCATGAGATGTTTTTTTATTTACTAATGCATTTTGTAATGTTTTTACAATTACCTTTTGACCAACAACCTCTGAAAATTTTTGCGGTCGGTAAGTTCTATATAAAGCCTTATATGACATCAGATCACCTCCTTATTAACCTATATTCTTATTTTTATTATATCATAGATAGATTATTAAATTAAGCATTTTTAAGATTATATTTAATTTTATTATTTTTTATTTATAAAGTAAATATTTCATCTTATTAACACCATTGAAAAAATACACAGAATTTGTTATAATATCTCTATTAAGAGGATTATTCATGAAAAAAATACTAAATCTGTTTTATACTTTTTTAAAAATTGGAGCTTTCACTTTTGGTGGTGGTCTCGCAATGCTTCCATTAATCCATAGAGAACTAGTAGAAAATAAAAAATGGATTTCTGATAAAGATATGTTGGAGATGATTGCTGTTGCTGAATCAACACCAGGAGTCATTGCTGTTAATAGCGCCACCTATGTTGGCTATGTAATAGCCGGATTTTGGGGAGCTTTGTTTTCTACATTAGGAGTTATTCTGCCTTCATTGATAATCATTATTACAATATCTTTTTTTTATGACAAATTTTTAGCAATTAAAACTGTTGAATATATCTTCAATGGAATTAGAGCGGGAGTAGTAGTTTTAATACTAAATGGAGTTTTAAGATTATTTAAAGTTAGTCCAAAAAATATTTTTAGTTATGTTTTAATTGTTCTAGCTTTAATATTATCCTTATTATTAGGCCTAGGCACTATATATATCATTATTATTGGTGCATTTTTAGGAATGCTTTATTCAACATATACACTAAGCGAGGTAGAATATTATGAATATTCTTAATCTCCTGTTAATGATGTGGACGTTTTTTAAAATTGGTTTGTTTACAATTGGTGGTGGATATGCCATGATTCCGATGATTGAAGAACAAGCAATTGCTCATGGATGGATTACAGAATTAGAACTATTAGATTTTCTGGCTGTAAGCGAATCAACCCCAGGACCTTTTGCAGTTAATATAGCAACATTTATTGGTTTTAGCCAAGAAGGAATAATTGGAGCAATATTTACAACTATTGCAGTGATAACTCCATCATTTATAATTATATTGCTTATTGCTAAATTTCTAACATCATTTGCTGATAACAAAACTGTTCAAGGCATTTTATCAGGAATAAAACCAATAGTTGTGGGTCTGTTAATTGGCGTTGTTTTGAACTTAATATTCAAAGGAATCACTACTGATAGCTTTGATATTAATAATTTTTCTCTACAACAAATTGATTTTAGAGTAATTATAATTATTGTAATTATATTAACAATTTCAAGAATATTTAAAAAGATTAACCCTATATTTTTAATTTTAATATCTGGTGCCTTAGGATATTTATTTTATGGGTTACTCGGATTTATGTTTTGAGGCTACTAATTATGAAAAAAATATATATTGTTTTTCTTTTATTTTTATTCTTCTTTGTTTTATCTTCATGTAAAAAGGATGATGTTTTTATTCCTGAAGAAATAGCTGCAGAACACCAATTTTATGATGAAAACTTTTATAATTATATTCGTTATATAAATTTTCCTTACTTTGAAAAAACTAAAACAACATTTAAACAAAGCCTAACAACTTATATGGGAATTAAAACCGGAACAAATAGATCAATTGATTATTATCAATTTGATTATTCACACTCTTATAAGGAAACATATTTTAATGTTGAACCAACCGTTCTAGATGGTGGAATTGTAAGAAGATTTTCTCATGAATTTCTTCCCGAAAGTATTATAAAAAGTAAAATTAATAGTATTTATGGAAAAATTGTATATTCACATACTATCGATTTAATTACCGAAACAAAAACATATTTATTTAAAGAGTCTTTTTTTACAACAGAACTTATTAATTCCTCTTTTTCAAATTCTAATCAAAATGTCGCTGTGTTATTTTCATTCCTTAATAACTCTATTAAAACCGAGCCTTTTTATCGTTTTAAAATAAATGCTATTGTTCCCAAAAATTCAACACCATATCATTTAGATTTTCAAACATATATCAAAACAACTTCTAATGATATTTATCCTTTTATGGGAATCTACAATTATAATCTGATTAACGAAGATTATATATCAATATCTGATTTAAAAGTAGATAAGCAAATTGATATTGAAGAAATATTAATCTATGCTGAATACAATAATGGAAAAGATATAGAAGTAATCAAACAGATAATACCTGATGTTCTTGACTAAAAAAAAACAATATGATAAAATAACTTAAATTAATAAGCTATGAAGAGAAAAGTAAACAAATAGTCATTTACAGAGACATAAGTAAGGTGAGAGCTTATGATTCAACATTTGTCTGAAAAAACACTCCAAGCTGCTAGAAGAAAAAAGTAGACCTAGCCGATTAACTTTCGTTACCAAGTTTAAAGGGCACTATTCTTGTAGTGAACTAAGGTGGTACCGCGTATTATTCGTCCTTAGAAAAATCTAAGGACTTTTTATTTTTTAGGAGGATAATATTATATGGAATTAAGCAAAATAAAAAGAGAATATAATTCTCTTAATGGAAAAACAATAACATTACAAGGCTGGGTTAGAAATAACCGTTCCCAAAAACAATTCGGATTTATTGACTTAAATGATGGATCAACTTTGAGCACTATTCAATTGGTCTATGAGTCTGAATTACCAAATTATAATGAAATAGAAAAAATTAGAGTGGGTAGTAGCATCAAAGTAACAGGCACACTTGTTTTATCCCCCGGCGCTAAACAAAAATATGAAGTCAAAGTTACAAACCTAGAACTAATTAGTTCCGCTCCTGAAGATTACCCTATTCAACCCAAAAGACATTCAAGAGAATTTTTAAGAGAGCAAGCATACTTAAGACCACGAACTAACTTATTTAATGCAGTTTTTAGAACTAGAAGTCTGTTATCATACGCAATTCATGAATTTTTTCGAAAAAAAGAATTTATTTATGTTCATACGCCAATAATTACCGCCAGTGATGCTGAAGGTGCTGGACAAATGTTCCAAGTCACTACACTAGATTTAAATAACATTTTAAAAACCAATGATAATCAAGTTGATTATTCAAAAGACTTCTTTGGCAAACAAGCTCACTTGACCGTTTCAGGACAATTAGAAGCAGAAACATTTGCCTTAGCTTTTAAAAATGTATATACGTTTGGGCCAACTTTTCGTGCGGAAAAATCAAACACCCAAAGACACGCTTCTGAATTTTGGATGATTGAACCAGAGATTTGCTTTGCGGATTTAAATGATGATATGAACCTAATCGAAGATATGATTAAATATGTTGTAAACTATGTTCTTGAACACGCTAAAGAAGAACTTCATTTCTTTGATAGTTTTGTGCATAAAGGAAAAATTAAACAATTAGAAGCTTTAGTTAATTCTAAGATACACACTTGCGAATATAAAGATGCCATTAATATTCTTAAGAATGCAAATATTAATTTTGAAAACAAACCAGAATATGGTGCAGATATCGCAACTGAGCATGAAAGATATTTAACCGATGTCTATTTTAAAGCTCCAGTATTTGTAATTAACTGGCCAAAAGATATTAAAGCATTTTATATGCGGTTAAACGATGATAATGAAACAGTTGCTGCAGTTGATTTGTTAGTTCCTGGAAGTGGAGAACTTGTAGGCGGAAGCCAAAGAGAAGAAAGACTAGATTATTTATTGAAACGAATGAAAGAAATGAATGTTCCTATAGAAGGAATGGAGTGGTATATTAACTTAAGAAAATTTGGCGGAAATAAACATGCTGGTTTTGGTCTAGGGTTTGAAAGACTTGTTATGTATGTAACAGGCATTGAAAACATTCGAGATGTTATACCTTTCCCAAGAACGCCTAATAACTGTGAATACTAAATATTAAAAATCTGGTAAAAACCAGATTTTTTTTAATATTTTATCTCAGCTATTTTTGTTGCTGTCCCCTCCATAATTATGTTGTCTGCATTCATAAAGAAATCTAGTCGCCCATATTCAAGATGAACTCTTACTTTTTCGTCAATTTTTCCTTTTGTTTTTCCAACAATATAAGCTGCTGCTGCACCAGTCCCACAAGACAAAATCCATCCTTTTACTTTATCATATGTTCTAACAAGTATATTATTATCATCAATTAACTTTACAAAGTTTACATGCGGCCTTTCTACAAAAATAGGATTATTACATATATCTTTTGCAAGTTCTGACTCTAATGCCTTTTCTAAAGTACTAACCCAAACTATTGTATGTACTGCCCCAATATAGACTGTATCTATATGTATTGGTCCTTGAACTGTTAAAATTTCTTGGTTAAAAAAAGGTTTTACAGTACTCTTAACCTTAGTATATTCGTTAGAAAACTCTACTTTACCTAAATTAATTCTTGAAGAAAAAGGAGATTTTTTTGTAATTTCAACTTGTATTTCCTTATCAGCGAAATTAATAGAAAACCAATCATGATTTGCGTTATTTTCAGATAAATATTTTGCTACACAAAGCATCCCATTTGAATAAATATTCGCTAAAGTCCCATCATTATTATATATAACAAGAGACCAGGGCTTTTCAGTAACAATTATTAACCCATCAGCTCCAACTCCCAAATGCCTATTACACAATTTTGTAGCTAAAACTGAATAATCTATTCCGGGTTCATATTTCCCAATTAAAAAATCATTACCTGCTGCATGATATTTTGTTAATTTCATATTTCACCTCTCTACTATTTTATATTATTATAATTAAAAAGCAACCATTAGGTTGCTTTTTAATGTTTATTTTTTCTCTACAATGATTTCTCCAGCTTTTTGTAAAGAAATTTTTGTTATTAACGGACCAATTAATTCATATATTAATGTTGCTGATAAAATTACAGCCGTTAACTGAGCAGCTTGTATTGGTTCAAGCACACTTCTTGCTACCAATGATAAACCTATAGCTACTCCTGCTTGAGGTATTAAAGAAAATCCCAAATACTTTTGAACCTCAGGCGACGCCTTAGTAATTTTTCCTCCAAGCCAAGCTCCAGTCCATTTTCCAATAACTCTCATAACTATATAAATAATTCCAATAATACCAACAGTTTTTAAAACAGATAACTCTAAATTTATTCCTGAAAGCACAAAAAAAGATATCATTATCGGAGGTGTAAAGCGATCTATCAATTCTAATATTGAAGAAGTCTTTCTTTCAGAAGAAAGATTAGTTAAAACTGCTCCTGCCATCATACATGATAATAAACTTGAAAAATCAAACGGAACCCGAAAGTATGTAAAAATAGATGAAATCGATACTGTAATTAATAAAAACGCAGTAACTACAGACACTCTATTACTTCTTCCGGTAAACCATTTTAATAACAAAGTAATAATTAACCCCACAACAAAACCAATCCCTAAACTGACAACAACTTCTATAATTGGTTTAAAAATAGTCCAAGTAATATTTGTTGAGGCGCTACCTAAAGCTTTTGAAATTGCAATGGCAATCCCAAAAAAAATCATTGCTGTGGCATCATCAATTGCTACTACACTCATTAATGTTTCAGTAACTTTCCCTTTTGCTTTATATTGTTTAATAACCATTAATGTTGCAGCGGGGGCTGTTGCAGCTCCAATAGAAGCCAATACAATAGCAAATCCTATCTCTACTTTAAATAATAATAAAACCACAAAAATAAATACAACTGCAAAAAAAGACTCAAAAAAAGCAATAACAATTGGTTTCATTCCTACTTTTTTGAAATATGACAATTGAAACTCCGTTCCAATTGTAAATGCAATAAATCCTAGAGCAATTTCTGAAATTGGTGTTAATATCTCTGCAATATTATTTGGAACAATATTAACTCCTAAATGTCCCATAATTGAGGGACTTATAATTAACCCGCCCAAAATATATCCAGTTACATTGGGTAACTTAAAATACTTTGCAACCTTGCCAAACAAAAGTCCTGTTAGAATGATAATCCCAATATAATACAATAAATTAATTATCACTCTTATTTATCCCCTTAACAAAATCAACTGGTACCGTAAACACTATTCCTGTATCAGGTTTATTTAATGAACCAATCACAAATTCAATAATTTCTAAAACTTTTATTATTTTTTCATCTTCTAGAACCATATAAATAGTTTTACTTTCTTTTCTATTAGGATCTAAAAATCTTCTCCAAGATCCAAATAAATGATCATCATCACTCATTAATGTATGAGCCATTCCAGTTGATTCAAGAATTGTAGCTCCTCTTATTTCGTGATCATTAAATTCATGTAAAAGTTTATTTAATTTATCAGGTTGATTTAAAACTAAAACTAATAATTTCATAATTCCTCCTTGTTTTGTTTTTATTTAGTATATACCTATTTATAAAATTTAAAAATATAAATCTTGATAAAATGTTTTCATAGTAAAAGCGCGTCATTGACGCGCTATTAACATTATTTCTTATTTGCTTGAATTACTGCTTGAGCTGCAGCAAGTCTTGCAATTGGAACCCTAAAAGGTGAACACGATACATAATCTAAACCTGTTTTAAAGAAAAATTCAATAGAGGATGGATCCCCACCATGCTCGCCACAAACGCCAACATGCAATTTTGAATTAGCTTCTTTCCCCAGTTTTGTTGCCATTTCAACAAGAACACCAACGCCACGTTGATCTAATCTTGCAAATGGATCACTTTCATATATCTTCTTTTCATAATATGCATTTAAAAATGCGCCAGCATCATCACGACTAAATCCATAAGTCATTTGAGTTAAGTCATTAGTTCCAAAACTAAAGAAATCTGCTTCTTTTGCAATTTCATCAGCAAGTAGTGCTGCTCTTGGAATTTCAATCATTGTTCCTATTTTATAATTAACATCCATTTTATTTTCTTCTAAAACTAAATCAGCAGTTTCTTTAACTATATTTTTAACATATTTAAATTCTTTAATATCTCCAATTAAAGGAATCATTATTTCTGGCACCGGAGAATATTTTGGATTCTTTTTCTTAACTGTGCAATATGCTTCCATTACAGCTCTTGTTTGCATTTTAGCAAGTTCAGGAAATGAAACAGCTAAGCGGCATCCACGATGTCCCATCATAGGATTAAATTCATGCAAACTATCAATTTTTGATTTTAATTTCTTAATAGTCATTCCTAATTCAGCTGCAATTTCTTTAATATCTTCTGCCTTGCTAGGAAGAAATTCATGTAATGGCGGGTCTAAATAACGAATTGTAACTGGAAAATTTCCCATTGCTTCATATATTTCTTCAAAATCTTGTCTTTGCATAGGAAGAAGCTTCGCAAGTGCTTTTTCCCTTTCTGCAGTATTATCAGCAACAATCATTTCTCTCATAGCTTTGATTCTTGTACTATCAAAAAACATATGTTCTGTTCTACAAAGACCAATTCCTTGAGCTCCAAAGTCTCTTGCTTGTTTTGCATCTACTGGAGTATCAGCATTGGTTCTAACGCCTAAAGTTTTTACTTCATCACACCATTGCATAAAAGTTTTGAAATCGCCACTAATTGAAGCCGCAACAGTATCAATTTTGTCACCATATATATTACCTGTAGAGCCATCTAACGAAATATAATCACCTTCATTAAATTTTTTTCCATCAAGTTCAAAATATCTTTGTTTATAATTAATTTGTAATTCATGACATCCAGAAACACAACATTTTCCCATTCCTCTGGCAACAACTGCCGCATGTGATGTCATTCCTCCCCTTGCTGTTAAAAATCCCTCAGAAATATGCATACCTTCAATATCTTCAGGAGAAGTTTCCATCCTAACAAGAACGACTTTCTTTCCTTCTTTATATAATTTTACTGCTTCTTCAACATCAAAAGCTATATGACCATTAGCTGCTCCTGGAGAAGCTGGAAGGCCTTTTCCAATAGGTTTTGCTTTCTTTAATAAAACAGGATTAAATTGCGGATGCAATAAACTTTCAAGCTGCTCAGGTTGAACAAGCATTAAAGCTTCTTCCCTGGTAATCATCTTTTCATTATATAAATCAACAGCAATTTTTAATGCAGCTTGAGCTGTTCTTTTTCCATTTCTTGTTTGCAATAAATAAAGTTTATTGTTTTCAATAGTAAACTCTATATCTTGCATATCTTTAAAATGATTCTCTAAAATTTCTGTAGCTTTAATAAATTCATCATACACTTTAGGCATTATTTCCTTCAATGTTTCAATATGTGCTGGTGTTCTTACACCTGACACGACATCTTCGCCTTGAGCGTTAATTAAATATTCTCCATAAATTTTCTTTTCGCCTGTTGCTGGATTTCTAGTAAACGCCACTCCAGTCCCAGAAGTATTGCCCATATTACCATATACCATTGATTGAACATTTACAGCTGTTCCCCATTCATTAGGAATATTATTAAATTTTCTATAATAATTAGCTCTAGGAGTTTGCCAAGAATTAAAAACTGCATTTATTGCCCCAAATAATTGTTTTTTTGGATCTTCTGGAAATTTCTCTCCTAATTCTTCTTGATAAAAAGATTTAAATTTTTTAATCATTATTTTAAAATCGTCTGTTGTAAATTCAGTATCTAATAAGATACCCTTTTCTTTTTTCATTTCATCAATAACTTCTTCAAAATAACTTTTGCTAAGTCCCATAACAACATCAGAATACATTTGTACAAATCTTCTATAAGAATCATAAGCAAATCTTGGATTTTTAGTAGTTTGAGCTAATCCTTCAACTACAACTTCATTTAATCCTAAATTCAAAATAGTATCCATCATTCCAGGCATAGACACTCTAGCGCCAGATCTTACTGATACTAACAAAGGATTAATAGGATTCCCAAATTCTTTCCCTGTAATTGTTTGTAGCTTTACCAAAGCTTCTTCAACTTGTAAAATTATTTCATCTGATAATTTTTTATCATTTTCATAAAAAAATGTACAAGCTTCTGTTGATAAAGTAAATCCTTGAGGTATTGGCAACTTTAGTTGAGTCATTTGACCTAAATTGGCTCCTTTACCACCAACAAGATTACGCATTGATGCATCTGTCTCACTGAACATATAAACATGTTTTTTTACTGACATATATTTTCCTCCTTATTTATATTTACCGCGTTTTAGAAAAACACTAATTGTTAATATTATAACATTTTTTATTATAATTACAAAGAATTTATTTAACTCAATTAATTATACCTAGAAAAAAAGAGCTTTAAAATAAAAGCTCTTAGTGTTTGAATTATAATTATTTTTTTTGTTTTTCTTTTTCTTTTACTACTTCTTCTCGCCACACAAAATAAAAAGCAAAAGAAATCGTACCCGATATTACAAAGGCAATTGCAACTTGCCACCATGCATATTCCTTTATAACCAAAGCTGTTAATCCAATTTTTTTATAATCTCTGTTAAATCCATCAACATAGTCTTCTATATTTTTTTTATCCATATCAGTTTCTAGATCTTCAATTTTAAAAGTTTTTATTACTTGAGGAAATTCATCTCCCGCTGTGTTTTCTGTTTTTCCTATATATACTGTTGATGTAACTTCAATTTCAACATACTCAGTTTCCCACGTTTTAATTCCTGCCCTAATATCGCCTATTAAAACACCTTTTTGTGTGTTATAGTGATCACTTCTAGTATCAATTATTTGGGTAGTTCCTGAATTAAAAGGGTCTTCTTTTAAAGTAATTTGAAACGTTTGTTCAGAATCACTAATTAACTTAAAAGAAATGGTTGGGGCTTCTGCAGCATTAACTCCTTCTCTATCTTCAGTAATCATAGTATCTTTAATTGTATTATATTGAACATTATATAAAAATATCATTGGAGAAACGTTATAAACTTTTTCATCCTCAACCATACTATAAATTAAACCTTCATATACAGCAATTGTAAACAAAGTTTTTTCATCATCATTTTTTATATCTTGAACAAATATTGGTTCTTCAATAAATTTGTCTGCTGTAAATTTAGCATAATTTTGAATTGTTTCTTCTAAAGTTCTTGCTTCTTCCATATAATTAATATATGCTTTTCTCTTAAGCGTATTAACTGCCTCAATATTTTCCAGGTTTGATCCTGGACTATACCTTCCATTTATTGCATAATTGCCTATAAATAAAGAACATAAAATTGGCACTAATAAAGCAATTATAAAAATAATCTTGTTTTTCATATATATACTCCTTTATAACTCCAAATATTATATCATAAATAAAAATAAATTCAATTATTAAATAAAATATTTTTTCGAATTTTGTTGTATTTTTTTGAATTATATTATATACTATAGTAAAGGAGGAATATAATATGGATGTTCAGTGGTTTTCCCGAAAAACAGATGGTACCGCAACTATATACGAAACTAATATTACTTTTAACAAAACAGCCTCAAGGTATTTTGTAAACACTTATGCTGTTCTAATTGGTTTTGATAAAGAAAATAAGAATGTTGTTGTTAAAGCGCTAGATAAAGAAGAAGCTTCACTAAATAAATATAATGGCCTTACTTTATATAAAGTATCTATTAAACCAACTTACGGAAGAATCAATAGCAAGCAATTAATTACTAATATTCAAAATTATAGTAATTTTGATTTTCAAGAGGTAAAAATGCATAAATTTGCTTGTTCATGGAATCAAGAGCAAAAATTTCTTACTATATACTTAGAGAAGGAGGTACAAGGGTGATTTTCTTGCTATTACCAATAAACTGGATATTTTTAGGTTTTTGGGGTGCTTTATTTATAATTACTATAATTATTGAATTAGATACCGCAAATCTAACTACTATTTGGTTTAGTCTTGCAGCAATTGCTGCTTTAGTTCTTGCGGCACTTGACATTTCATACTGGATTCAAATTTTAGTATTTGTTGTGTTAGGTTTATTGTTAGTTTTTGCTACTAGACCACTTATAAGAAGAACAGCTGATAAAGAAATTGTACATACAAATGCAGATAAAGTTGTTGGAAAAGTTGGAATAGTAACTTCTATTATTTTACCAAATAGTATTGGTGAAGTAAAAGTAATGAACGAATTATGGCGTGCCTTTAACAAAGATGGATTAGAGTTTTCAATTGGAGAAAAAGTTTCAATTGATGGAATTGAAGGAATTAAATTAATTGTTTCAAAATTAGATAATGACAAAAAAATTGAAATAATATAAAGGAGAAAAATTATGATTTTTTTAGCTGGACCTGATGCCTTACTGATTGTTTTATTAGTTGTTTTATTGATTGTTTTAATTGTTGTAGCTTCAAGCTTTAGAATTGTCCCTCAAGCACATGCATATGTTATTGAAAAATTAGGTGCTTATAGCACTACTTGGGGAACTGGAGTACATTTTTTGATACCTATTATCACTAGAATTTCCAAAAAAGTTATTCTAAAAGAGCAAGTGGTAGATTGGCAACCACAAGCAGTTATTACAAAAGATAACGTAACAATGCAAATTGATACTGTCTTGTTTTATACAATAACTGACCCTAAAGCTTATACGTATGGAGTTGATAATCCTCTTTTAGCTTTAGACAAACTAACTGCCACTACACTACGTAACATTATCGGCGACTTAGAATTAGACGAAACTTTAACCAGCCGTGATTGGATCAACACTAAAATGAGAGATATCTTAGATATAGCTACTGATCCATGGGGAATTAAAGTAAATAGAGTTGAACTTAAAAACATTTTACCTCCAAAAGACATTCGTGATGCAATGGAAAAACAAATGCGTGCAGAACGTGAAAGAAGAGAATCTATTTTACGAGCTGAAGGTGTTAAGCAATCACAAATTCTTCAAGCTGAAGGCGTTAAACAATCACAAATTCTTCAAGCTGAAGGTGAAAAAGAAGCTGCTATTTTAGATGCTGAAGGACAAGCAAAAGCAATAATAATGGTTCAAGAAGCAACAGCTAGAGGTTTAGAAATGATTAAAAATATTAAACCTGATCAACCACTATTAACATTAAAAGCATATGATGCATTAATGGAAATGTCTAAAGGACAAGCAACAAAAATAATTATTCCTTCAGATATTCAAGGACTTGCTGGCCTTACTACAAGTATCAAAGAAATAATTAAAGACTAATTATTATAATTTAATAAGGACTGCTAGTAATTGAGAATAATTTTCTCAATAAACTAACAGTCTTTTTATTTCTTTTTCTATTTCAAACCATATATATTTATTCAATTGACATAATTGTTATAATAATATAAAATTGAACATAATAGGAGTATATATATATGAGAAATTTTGAACTTAATATTATTCGCTTTTTTAGAGATATCTCCATTCCTTTTATTGATAATTTAATGCAAATTATAACCTTCTTTGGAGAACAATATGTATTAATATTAGTCTTATCTACAATTTATTTTGTATTTAATAAAGAGGCTGGAGAAAAAATTGCTTATTCAATCTTTACTTCGCTTGGCCTAAACAATATATTTAAAGGAATCATTAAAATAAACAGGCCATTTGTAACAGATCCAACTATTGATGCCGTTAGAATAGAAACGGCAACAGGATACTCTTTTCCAAGTGGTCATTCACAAAATGCTGCCGTTACTTTTTCTTCTGTAGCTTATCATTTTAAAAAGAAATGGCTATGGATTACTGCTTCCATACTAATCTTCCTTGTTGGAATTTCTAGAGTTTTCTTGGGTGTGCATTATCTTTCAGATGTAATAGTAGGAATTAGTTTAGGTTTAGGATCTACACTGTTATGTTCATTACTTTATGAAAAATTTAAAGGCAGTTTGTTATCTAAATCTTTATTATTTGGAATTACTTTACTAGCATTTGTTCCTTTTTTAGCTTTGTTTTATCGCCCAAATCAAGCAGATATGCTTATTTATAAAGATTTTTATACCGCGTTTGCGCTTTTTTTAGGTTTTATACCAGCAGTTATAATAGAAAATAAATTTGTTAATTTCAACTGCTTGAACTCTTTAAAAATTCGTTTGATTCGATTAGCAATTGGATTAGTAATTATTTTAGGAACTTATGTTGGCTTAAAAATGATATTCCCTCCTGAAAATATCTACTTTGATATGTTAAGATATTTCTTAGTAATATTTATTGGTTTAGGAATATATCCATTGATTGCAAAAAAATGGTTATTTAGAAATGAATTTTCTAATCCTACAATAGAATAAATAATTATTTGAAAAACTACTTATTAAAGTAGTTTTTTTATTTTACAAAAAAGGAAGCACTATTCGCTTCCTTAAAATTTAAAATAAACAATTTTTTTATATTTCACTTTCTGCTTCCTTTGTTTCTAATTCAATTACTTCTTTTTTCTTATTTGTATTTGTACTATAGTGACAACAAATTGGTTTTTTCTCCAAATGTGATCTAACAAGTAACGGAATTAATAATGCACCAACTAAACTTATTACAATACCTAAATATAAAATTCCAACACCCGCATTAATATTAGAAAATGCTAGAATAGCATTAACAAACGTCAAAACAGTTAATGCTCCAACTAAGCCCACTAAAATATATTTCATATTGCCAAACATAAAATAATTAAAACTTACAAGAACAGCCCCAATTACAACCACAGATGTAATAATTGCAATAACAATATCACTACCTAGATTTGCAATTGACGCAAAAACAAATAAGCCTAAAATTGCAAAAAAAGTATAATAATGTTCATTTTTTGCAAAACTATAAAGTAAAAATCCAATTATTCCAATAAGCAATGCAATTTCAACTGATGTAAGAACACCAAACCTAGATATTGAGTTCCCAAGAAGACACAAAAACATACCAAAAACAATAAGTCCATAACAAAGTGCGACTTTCCATAATTCCACAAATTCAAATTTTTTCATTTTTCCCCCTCAATTATTTATTTTCCTAAACAAAAGTTCGCAAACATTTCATCAAGTAATTCTTCACTGCTAACTTCACCAATTATTTCACCAAGCGCTCGCCATGCTGCTTTAAGATCAATACTAATTATATCGATAGGCATCTCGTTTTTAACAGAAACAAGTGCATTATCTAAATTATCACGCGCTAATTTTAATTTTGTCATAGCTCTAATAGATGTTACATAAGTTGCTTCTTTATTGTCAATATTTTTTAAATTTGTTACTTCTCTAATTTTATTTTCTAATATATTTATATCTTTTTCACTAAAAGCTGACAACAATAAATACTCACCAAGAATTTCTAAATTAATCTTTTTTGGCAAATCACTTTTATTAATCACAATTATTCTATTTTTATTTTCTGTCAATTTCAATATTAAATTATCATTTTCATTAAGTTCTGTAGAAAAATCAAAAACTATAATTATTAGTGATGCACTATTAATAATTTTTTTTGCTTTTTCAACTCCTATTTTTTCAACAATATCGCTAGTTTCTCTAATTCCTGCAGTGTCAATCAAGTTTAAAATAACCCCACCAACATTAATTTTTCCTTCAATAATATCTCTTGTTGTCCCAGCAATATCAGTAACAATAGCTTTATCTTCTCTTAATAATGCATTTAATATACTAGATTTACCGACATTGGGCTTGCCTATAATTGCAGTTGTAATCCCTTCTTTTATTAAAATAGAATTTTCACTTTTTTCAATTATTTTATTAATATCTATAATATTATTTTTAATTGTTGGAAGAAGGAATTCGGTTGTGATTTGTTCTTCTGATTCATATTCTGGATAATCAATATTAACCTCTATTTTTAAAATACAATCTAATATACTTCTTCTAAATTTAGAAATTAAATTTTTTATATCTCCACGAAGTCCAAAATTTGCCATTCTTAAAGTATTTTTAGTTTTAGCATCAATTAAATCCATAACAGATTCGGCTTGAGTCAAATCAATTCTGCCATTTAAAAAAGCTCTTTTTGTAAATTCCCCCGGTTCAGCAAGTCTAGCACCATTCAAAATTACTAATTCCAAAATTTTACTGGTGACATATTGGCCACCATGACAATTTATTTCAACAATATCTTCTTTAGTATATGTTTTCGGTGATTTAAACACACTAACAACAACTTCATCAAGCATTTCATTTTTATCAAAAATATGGCCATAATTAATAGTATGTGTTTTGACTTTATTTAAATCTTTTCCTTTAAAAATTTTATTTACTATGTTAATTGCATCAAATCCACTTAATCTAACAATAGAAATTGCTCCTGTACCATTAGCTGTAGAAATTGCACATATAGTTTCGTTATACATTTGTATCCTCTTTCAAATAATATATATTAAAATGATTTTGCCCATCTTTTATAACAACTTCTCGGTAAAAAATCATGTATGTGTTATCACTTAAGATTAGGTCGTTACCTGTAGTGCCTAAATAGTCGTAATTTATACCAACATTTGCACTATGATAAGCTCTACTAATTAAATCGGTACAATAATAACTATTATTTCGATTAAAAGCAAACGTATAGTTATAGGGATATCCAATTTTATCATCACAATAATTTTCAACATCTTTTGCTAGATCGTTATTGATGTTTTTAACTCTTAAACCAATTATATGTCTTGTGTCATAATCCGAATATAACCAATCATTTAAAACTTTCCTTACTTCATTGCTGATTTCGTCGTTTCCAACAACTTCATATGTTAACCTGGGATCAATTGCGTTTACTGTAGAATGGCCAACATAAAAATATTTTGCAAAATATGAAATAATTAAAGTTAATACAGGAATATTTGTTGCTGGATTACGATTAGTAAGAATAATATCACCAGCAGAACCTATATATTCTAAATTCTCTTCAAAAGTTAATACACTTCTTGTATTATCTTCATATTCATATTTGGGATAAACTTTATAATAAGTTGTATTAATTGCTTCTATTGTAAAATCAAATTCTGCTCTTTCTTTAAATTCTTGGATGTTATTTTGGACATAAATATATTCTACAGATCCATTAGTCACAAAAACTACTATTAATCCCAAAAATGTAAGCCCCATTATATTAAATATCTTTAAAAGTCGTTTAACCATAAAAACCTCTTTATTAATTCTAATTATATATAAAAAGACATCAATTATCAAGATTTATAAATACTAACAAATAAATAATAATGTTTACGCTTTATTAATATTTTTTTATATGTTATAATTAAGTATAAAATAAATCCTAAGGAGGAAAAATTATGGCTGAAAAAGAATTTGAAGCGATGAAAAAAGTTGCAGATGCAAATTTCACTTTAGATAAAATCAATTTAGACTTTGTTGCTGATCTAGTGTATAATTCTCTATCTTTCGAGAAAAGAGATATTACTCGTAACGATGTTTACAATATTATTTCTGATAAATTAGTTGATCTAGATGAAAAAATCATTAAAGTAACTTTAAATCATCGCAAAGCTTTTATGTTTTTACTAAATCTAATTACAAAAAACGAAGAACTAACAGAGTCAAAACTTAAAGATTGTCATGCAATATTAATGGATGATAATGGAGGTCTATATAGAAACGTTGATATTTCAATACACGGATCAACACACACGCCACCATCACATCTAAAAGTATATACCAGAATGAAACAATATTTTGATGTTTTATTAACACCATCGGAAAATCCACTTGAAAAAATAGCCTATAGTCATTTACAACTTGCTAAAATCCATCCTTTTCTAGATGGAAACGGAAGACTTTCTCGCCTTATCCTTAATTACTATATGTTAAAAGCTGGCTTAGCCCCAGTTATTATTCCTTCAAACGAGAAAGAAAAATATTTTAGTTTCTTGGAAGATTATAAAGTTAAAAAAATCCAAAAGCCTTTTATCGATTACTTAATTACATTAGAAAATCAAACAATCAATAAATATTTTAAATAAATATATAAAAAAAGGAATAGTATCTACTATTCCTTTTTAATTAAATTTTTTATTTTAAAAATAAAACCTGGGGCTTCTTTCTTACTATATAACGCCAACATATTAAAAATCCCAAATGAATTGGTAAAAACAAAAGCCCAAGTACAATCCAATTAAGCGCTGTCCCTTCAAGCAAAGGAGTATATATATGCATGGCATCACCATAACCCAAAACAGTAATTAATAGTAAACCATAACACATATATAATGCTAATCCTAAAAATAAATAATACCATTTATTTAAATCTGGTTGAACATATCCAGAAAAAATCATAATCATAATAAGAAAAACCATTACTGTATGATGTACAAGGCCAGAAATTGTCATTGGATAAAAAAATGATTCTGCTTGTCCAATAAAATCCGGATAAAAAATAGTAACTAAACCTCCTAATAACCCCACATATATAAGACAATGAAAAGCAGCATGATTTTTCTTTAATACCATTGCTGCAATAGATAAAAACAAACTTGTTGCTCCACAAAAAGATCCAGGTAAAAATCCAGCAAAAAAATTCTCTTTGTTTATATTTATGCTTATTCTATTCCACATAATAGCAATAAACAATATAAAGCCTAATGCCCTAATTAATATATTTAATTTTTTTTCAGAATGAATATATTTTTTTATTAATATTAAAAATAAACTCATTAATAATATACAAACAAATAAATAAAGAATATGTTCGATACCAAAAATTCGTGGTGCCATAATTTCTCCTTTTGTACTAACGTATATTCTACTATATTGTAATATTTGTGTCAATATTAGATAATTTATAAATTAAAAATATAAAAAGATACTAATATACTAGTATCTTTTTTATTTTATTATTTAGGCTCAATAATTAAAAATCTATTTGGCTCTTCACCTTCTGAATAAGTTTTAATATCATCCCAAGTAGCCAATTTACTATGAACTATTTTTCTCT
>Ga0265295_1001709_pt1 | contig 37563 bp, 51 predicted proteins | sample Munlansysbiofilm_FD_192503 | JGI IMG/M metagenome (GOLD analysis project Ga0265295, IMG submission 192503) | Leachate microbial communities from a municipal landfill in Southern Ontario, Canada - Methane capture system biofilm | ecosystem: Engineered > Solid waste > Landfill > Unclassified ... | reverse complement strand
ACTTGAAGCGGCGCGCGAAACGCCAAGCGCGAAAATTGCGAAAACTGACCGCCAAAAACGTATTGATATCATCAAGAAAAACTTGAACGGAACCTCGACGACAAAAAAATCAAAGCTGAATAGCCCTCAAAAAAATCTGATCAACGTCTGCGCTTGTCAAACCTTTGTCCGCAGCGATAGTGTTAAGAATCAAATCATCGCGCCGAAAAGTAGTGGCTGCGCTCCAAGTAATTCTTGCCCGAGTACCTGCGGCGCCTGTGAGCGTTCCGATGTACGTTTCGATCTCGTCGTAAAGGCCCGCATCGAGCAATGCCAATTTGCCTTGCTTGGCTGATATGACCGCAGGAACTGCCTCCACTGTAGGCTCCGCCATGATAAGTATTGGATAACCTGAAGCGTCGGCGGCAATTACATTCCCCAACTGTTCCGCCGCCATCAATTCGGCATACCTTTCGCCAGAAACTTCGACGCAATCATCCGGCGCATCGGCCCGGCTGTCGCTGTACCATCCTTTCGTTGCCGCAGAATATTTCATACCAACTTGCTCCTTAAATTGTGCCCATGGCAATGTAGCCGACATATCTGGTCCCACTAACCGTGCCATCCGCGTTACGTTCAGAACGAAGGGTTACTTGAGTAGCCGTGACTGATTGGGTCTTGACACACACGTCATCATTTGTACCGGACATGTTTTTTATATACGGCACCACGACCGGAACAGCCGAAAAAGCCTCAGGAAACGTCAGCGTAATTGACATATCATAACCAATCGAGCCGCTCTCCCCGGTCTGGAACACGATGCCCTTGGGTAGTTTTTTTATTGCAATACCGTTAGAAAAAAGCGCCATTAAATCTGATACCGTCGGAACCAGCACACCAGCAGAACCAGCAGCTAGCTCTGCAGGTGTGGCTATTTCCGCCAAACCACGGCGTTCAGTCGAGGCCGTCAAAGCTGCCAAACCTGCTGGAGACACAGCCAAATCATCTCGCGTCCCCGCTATCGTCTCAGCTGAACTCGCCAATAATGTTGTTATTCTGGCGTCAATCAGCGCAACAATAGAATCTCGAATCTGCACGTAACTGCCGGGATTCAACACTCCGCCGGCCGCCACAAGGATACTGACAAGTTCCTCCTGAATTGCATTGGCCCATTCGGCGGTCAGGACAGTCCCGAGCGTACTAGTCGCCGGGTTTCCGGAAATAAACAGCCCGCCGTCTGCTTCTATTCTTTGCATGGATCTCCTCCCTACTCGTAAATGAAATACACAAAAGTGTGGGCAGGCTTTAATGCCCTGATGATATCCTCAAGCAGGGGTTGCGAATGCCACCACAGCAGCCGCTCTCCAACCGCCGAATCACCGACCCTAAACCTACAGACCGGCTGACCGGAGATCCGCACTCCCCACTGATAACAAACAGCAGCGCCGTCAAGACTATCACCGATCCTTCCCCAGCCCACCATGAACGGAACCGGCTCGACAATATCGATCGCGTACCCCATGCTCGCAGCCAGGCCGATAAAATACGCCCTGGATAAGCCCCCGCGCTCGCGAATCTTACGAACCACCTGCTCCCGCCGAAACTGCAAAGGATCATCACTACCGGGGACTAACCCAAGAACACGTTCCCAATCGGTCAGCAGTTTCGCCGTCTGGTCAGGAAACATCTCTGTCAGCAGCGTCTCGGATCTGGCTTGCGCTGCATTTAAATGTTTGGCGTCGATCGCCAGATCAGCGGCATGCGCACCTCCGAGCTCAAAGGGAAACAGCAGCCGCAGAGTATTATCAGCTAACATCGATCTCCCCAGCCCGCAAGACTTGTGCACCCAGCGGCGTCACCGTGGATACAGGAAGGGTGACTACCGGATTAGCCGCGCCGTTGGCAATAGCAATGGCCGCCAGCTGCGGCACATATAACTCCTGTCCGGGGCCAAAACCTGAAAGATAGGCCTCGATATCATCCTGCACTACTGCCGCAAACGCAGAGCCCACCCCGGTCATACTCACGTCCTGCTCCACCACTGTCGGAGCCAGCACCCGCACAAATCGGGCACCAACCGGCCGCACTTCTTCGATATACGCGGCCACCGCGTCCAACAATTCTTGGCCGGGGATCTCCGACCCGGTGGTGTCCACGTTAGCCAGGATCACAACATCAACACTCTCCGCACCCTGAGCCAGGGGGAAACAGTAGGCAGCTGCCACGTCGTCAATCGACAGTGCCCATTGCTCATAATCGTATTGATTGCCCCCGGCTGGCGGTTGGCGTATATGTGCCAGCAGCCTGGCCAGAAAGGCGGCATCAGTTTCGCCGGAGGTCCTGGAAATGGATCGCACCCAGCAGTGATGCTCCAAGGCTTCGCTGTCGCAGGTATCCGGAAATATTTGCCGGCTGATCCATTCCTGATATCGATACAGCCCCCATAACGCGGAGGCATATCCGGCAGCTTTCATGTAGGCCAGACTCCCCTGACCGACATCAACCGATGGAAAAATATTGCGAAAATCGGTCAGGATGTCGGCCAAAATATCATCAAAACTCTTTTCATGGGCCATATCACACTACCTCCCGAAAGGTCTCGAAACTCACTACGCGGCCATCCGCCTGGGTGACCTCTACCATGAGCTTAAGCCGATGCAGATCGACGGAGGGATCACGCTCTGAATAAACTTCCACACTCTTCGCCCGGCCCGTATCAATCAACCACTGCAATGCTTCTTTGTAATCATGCCGGATCAGTGCCGCCGTGCTCTCAGTATTTTTCATCCGGACGCGTTTCCGTAGGCCAAATGCAGGGTTGTGAAACCAACTCCCGCGTTCCACGGCCAAGCTCAGGTATATATTATTAGATATCGTCGTACAGGCATCCCAGGTCATGCTCCCGGAAAGATCTCCGTTTTCGATGGTGATCGCGTAGTCCATATCTTTAGCCGACCAAAATAACCTGGTGCATTCTTCCGTTCAGGTAGGCAGTAATCTCACAGGTATACCGGTCAATAGCTCTTGCTTCTCTAGCCGTAAGACAACCGATCACTCCATTTGCCAATCTAATTTCTTCGGCCAGCGCTGAAATGTACGACAAAACCATATCGTCTTCATGGCGAAAGACAAAGGGGCAATGGTTGTAAGGACTTGCCGATTTTGGGCATTGTGCTGGTACTTTTTCGCTCATTTACATCCCCTGAGTAGGCGGATCAGTAGGCCCGCCGTTATCGTTCTCCGCATGAGTATGTCCACTATACACTTCCCGCATGCTGCTCATGCTCCGCCCATCGCTACTGGATAGATCGATGACTTCTCCAGTCGCCTCCACCAACGGCGTCTCTAATCGCACCTTGGTCCCGGCCTTAATCACCAAGGTCTCGGTGATAATCTCAACCACCCGCCCCCGTTTCAGGTGTACATGATCGCCTTCGTCCGTATACAGGGCCACCTCTCCCGACTCAAGCGCGATCCGATACCGTCGATCATCCTCGGCAACAACCACAATATGATTGCCTTCCCGGTAAATAATCACTTCGGCCCCGCCCTTCGGCATTGAAGAAAACCCGTAGTGCTGAAAGCTTTCCCGGTTTGAAAAGCTTTCCCCGCTCCGTCCGGATGCGCTGATCCGCTTGATCGCTCCCTCGGCAATCGAAGTGAGAATACCGCGCACCATCCCCCTAATCATGCCACCAACCCCGGTTGCCCTAATTTCAAGTGAGTAAGCGTCCCCGCACCCCGGGAGCGTGAAAAAGTACGGCCGTACACCAAAAACACACCGTCAACTCCTAAAACCTCATCCCGCACCCGGCATAACTCGTCAATCTGCCAGATCTTGCCGCGCTGGTTGTGCGCCTGCACCGTATACACCAACTGATAACCTTCATGCCGCTGCTGCTCCATAATCATCCGCGCTCGCAGCTTCGGGCTTTGAGAATCGTTGTTATCCTGGGTCACGTAGGGTTTGTAAAAAGGGAAATCGGCATCCACCGCCTGCGCCGAGGTGTTTACCGCTTCCTCGTCAAACTCATCCTGGCCTTGCTGTTGCCCGATCACCATCACCTTGCTGTACCGTTTACTGATATCGTGCACTTCCTCGCCGGCGAGTATGTTGTTTCCCGATCCGCTCTGCATGCAAGTCAGATTGTACAGCGGTTCTCCTTTTGCCTTGGGTCTGCCGAACACAAACGATCCGTTAGGCTTAGCAAAAAACATCAACCCCCGACTGGCCGCGTAATTTTTGAGCACCTCAAACACCGTCATCCCAGGCTCGATCTGGGAGATCTTCTGCGGTGTGTCCATGAATCCTTCACTCGGTTCATCCACGGTCCTTTTTTTGCCTTTAAGTTTGCCGACAATATTTTCTTGATACTCGATGTCTTTACGGTTGATGAACGGCACCGTCTTCAGCAGCATCTCCGCCAATTCAGAAAGTTTCTTGTTTTCGACCGTAACGAATTGCTCGCAATACGAGTCCACCAGCAGCCCCATCAAGTCGCGCCCCTCAATGCGATAAGAGAGCCCCTGCTTGTTGTATTGCCGGGAACATCGGTCGATAATCCCCGTCAGCTCCAGCGATCCGTTAACATACAGCTCGCAGCGCTGCCCCGGAGTGATCGTGATCTCGGGGCGGGCGACATCCAACGAAAAGGCATCGGCGGCGGTATAGATATCGGCCTCAATATCATAGGAGAGGAATCGTTCAATTCTTTTGCCGCCCACCTGCAGGGCAATAACATCAGCTGACATAGATTGCCACCTCGCCGCTTACCTCGTTAGGGTTGCGGATATCGTTGATTGTCAGCAGCCGCTCGGCGGCGCTGTACGGCAATCCATACCGCAGGCAGACCAGATGCAGGGGCAGGGTATTATCCAGTTGCACCATGGTGATCTTTTCGCGCTCCAGCTTGATTGTATTCACATGCGTCTGCAGCTGCAGCGCCTGCTGCTTCAGACTGCTGTTCTCCCTGGATAACTCCACCGCATCCTGCAGCACTCCCCGCACTGCCGCCAGGCTGGCCTCCAACTCCCGCACCGTCATGGGTTGGGTGTCTTCGGCGCTGAACTCGGGAGCGGTATAGTTGCCCAGGGCGTCAAAAGCAGGCAGCCCCTCCGCTCGTTTGCGCACGGCGCGCCGTTCCTCATCGTCTTTATAGCAATAGGCAGTCTGTAGAGCGATATGAGCGGCACCGCCTATCCGGGTTGTCTTTGCAAAATTACCCGAAACCGCTGCCAGGCTGTCCAGCGCCGAGGAAAGATTATCGACAAATCGCGCCGGTGCGGTCCGCAGACCATCTGCCAGCACCGCGTACCGCTCGATACAGCGGGCCACACTGCCGATTACTCGCCCGGGCAGCGTTGTCCCGTAGTTGATGATCGACACCAATCCGTTTGCTGGGTTGGCAACCGCGTTCAACGTCCCCTCCAGCGTGGACACATATACCTCAACCGTCTTTAGGTAATTCCGGGCCTGGGTGGTAATGCCGCTGAACTGCTCGACGATCCCCATCTCCGGGTCGAGTACCTTTCCGAGTATGGATCCTGATTCCGGCCCTAACTCGGCCGCAACGTCACCGGAAAACACATCTTGCTGCTCATCGATTCCGGCCGTATAGGCTTCTTCCGCGCTGCTCTCGATATCTTCATGCGCTGTATCGTCGCTGTCCTCAATCGCTCCATGTACAAACATGATATCCAGGGTGGCGGTGCGCTGCCTGTCGTCATGGTTAATATGGATGGCTTCCACGCTGCCCCGCAAGGGGCCGTACTTGGGATGCACCAGCTCGAATATTTCCTGCCCTTCGAGGTGCGCCAGCAACTCTTCATGCAGGTCGTAGGTTTCATGACCGGCTCCGTCGTCCCAGAAATAGCAGCGGAACCGGATAGAACGCGCCTTTTGTCCCAAATTTTCCAGCAGTGCCCCGTTTTTGTACGGATACTCATGCCGGACAATGGCAATATCTATTTCGTCATCGATCTGCTCTATCTCGAGATCGAAGGCGTCAAGTTTGGCGGCGTACAGGTCGGCCATGGTCCTTTTTCGCGTCCTCTGTATTAATGTGATGCCATCGGCGTAATAGCAAACGATCCACGCTTCATGGTCTTGATAGTGGTACTGGTGTTGGGATCATTGCTGCTCGATGTCGCCCGGCCGTTCTGATCGATGGTGATGTTCATATTGATCTCGTTTTTTATCGGGTTTTTCCCGTCGAGGCCGTCTCCCAACACCCTGGTGATTTCCTGCACCTGGTAGCTGCCCGACCCTCCACCCATGACCAGATGCTCCGCCCGTTTTTGCCGAAGCCATTCCCTGGTGGAGCTTTGGACCTGGCTATCGGTCAAACCCTCGCCTATAGCCCGTGATGTTTCCGCAATCACCGCCCCAGCCAAGGCAGGAATCATAGGGGAGAACATTGCTGCGGCTTTGGTGGCGAGTCCCTTTATTTTCCCGGCCCCATCTCTACCTATTCGAGACGCATCGCTCGGTATATTGGGTCCGTCCATTGATGCTAATCCGCTGCCAGGCATATTCACCACAAAGACCGGCGTGATCCCGGCGAGATGCTCCAATGCCTTGCCCGTTGCCACATTGGCAACGCCTGCCCCTCCTTTCCCCAGCAACCGCCTCGCACCGTAGCTGAGAAATTTTCCGCCGTACCGGCTCAGGGCGAGCGCACCAACCGCCCCGCCGATGCCATACCCTATCATATCCTTTCCATCCAACCCCAAGCCGCCGTTCTCCTTGGAGTCCCGTGCCCACTTCGTCCAGTCGGCCAGCGTCTTATTCATGGGCTGCACAAACCCGTCCGCAGCTTCCCGCAGATCGTTCTTGAGCATGTTCACCTGGTCGACCATGTTTGAGGTGGCTTCCGATAGTTCCTTGACGAGCGTACCTGCACCAGCAGCGATATCCTTGTTGAACTCTTTCATCTTTGAGAGATAGTCACTATCCATCAAAGCCTTGAACCCCTTTTGGGTATCGAGATCAGCACCACCGACTACCTTGTTGTAAAACGCTGCCCGCGCTTTGGCTGTCTGGAGCGTATCGTGTTTGCCCTTAAGGTCCCCGAGAATCTCCAAGGCATTGCGCCTTCCTCCGTTTTGGTCGAAGAAGCGCACCCCTGTCGACTTTTGCACAGTCTTCATATATTTGGCATTGGTGAACAGTCGCAGAGTACTATCTGCCAGGGTCCCCAGCCTCTCTGGCTGCTTCTCGATCAGAGAGAGCCCTTCTACAAATGCCAAGGTCTCTGTAAATCCCATTCCAGCGCTTGATGCATTGACGCCAATTCTAGAAAATATATCGGCGAGATCATTCAATTCTGCCCTCGCCTTTATTGATGCAACTCGCATTTGGTCGAGCATTTCCAACGCGACACCAGGTTTGGATAAATCAAACTTGTAAATACTCGCCCCAGTTGTAAGAGCAGATCCTAATACAGGAGACTGAGCCCCGGTTACGGCCGAACCTATATTGATCGCTTTAAGGGCTGCCATTGACTCTTTTGCGTTCAACCCGGCCGCTGCCAACGTATCGAGGCCCGCCTGCAAATCCTCCAACGGCTGCCCCGTCTGCCGCGCCATGGTGAACAAGTCCCTGCGAATTACAGCCATCTCACTTACAGTTGCCCCCAGTGTCTGCCTAGTTCGGGTTAAATTTTTATCCAATCGCGCCGAATCCGTAACAATCCGAACCGCGCTGAACCCGAGCCCCAAGGTCGCCAACTGGCCCTGCACCGACGTGGCCATGCTCCTCAACGACGAAAGCTCCCGCTTCACCCCTCCGGTAAATCGAGTCACCGCACTGCGCGAGCTATTGAGCGTGCTCCGCAGATTGCCCGATCTCCCCATCAGCTCCAGGTAGAGCCGCATGTTTTCAGCCATTTTTCTGCCTCAAAACCTTATACTTCTTTTTCTTGGGCGGGTTGGCAGCCTCTTTGTGTGCCGCAAGCCACCCCAGGGCCTCACCCTCGGGCATCGCCCTTATTTCATCGCCGTTAAACCCCAACTTGCGGAGTGCCAGTTCCAGCATCCGCCGCGGCCGCTGCCGCGCCTCGAAACGAGGCCCTCTCTACCTTTTGCTCCTTTCCGGACTGCATAATGTGGCTAAAGTCAGTGACCGCCATTCCCATCACCATTGCGGGCGTCACCACCGGAGCGCCTGCTCCGGTCAACCGCAGGCGCTTGGCCATGATGCAGATATTGAAATAGGCGTCGTTCTTGTTGGCCCGCTCTCTGTCTTCTCCCTCGGCCACTTCAACCTCATCGGCCACCAGCTGTTCTCGCAGTTCGTATTCGCGGTAGAGTGTACCGTCCACCTCTATGCCCGTGGGCAATATCCCTTTTTTGATCATTTCTCAACCTTGCCAGAAGCCCCGAAGTTAATGGTGCGCACCACCTCATTTTCGCCGTCGTACTTGGTAGCGCCAATTTTGAGACAATACACCCCGGTATAGGTCACACGGACCCCGTTCTGTTTATCAATGGTCAAGGTCCCGCCCTTGACCGATGCAAAATCAAACTCGGCCGTATCGGCGGGCACGACATAGTCGACTTCAACCCCGTGCCGAGCCACCACCGCCCCGAAGCCCGTGGTGTTCATGAGATTGATCTGCTTGGCCGCTTCGTACTCTCCCTCGGTGACGGCCTTAAAGTCGGTGACGTTCTGCCCGTTCACCTCCAAAAGCACGCTCATCACATATTCCATGTCTACCCCTCCTTAAAACTCAACGATTACAGCAGCAAATCAATGCGGCCTGCGAAAACATGCAGCCCGTTGACCACGTCCACCGGGATCTTGGCATCGAGCCGATTGGGATCCTGCAGGCTCGTTCCCACCAGCAGTCCGTCCTTATTGGCCAACACTGCCTCTACGATCTCCAAATCCTCCAGTTTCAGAAGCACATCGAGCAGCTCGCTCCGGACCCGTTCTGCCGTCTGAGCTGAAAGTTTTTCCCTGGGAAACCGCAAACTAATGCGTTCCCGGCAGGCCTTACGCACATAGTCCAAAGTCCGGATAGTGGTCAGATCCAAAAGTGCGGTATCAGACTCCCCCTGAGCATCCTCGGTATAGGTGGTAATGGAGCGGACAATCTGCACCCGTTCTCCCGATCCGACCTCCAGAGGAGCGACGCCATTGAGCAGGCAGTTCTCCTGCTCGGACCGGCTAAAGCGCTGGTCGACCGCAGGGGCCGCTATCCCTTTTAGCTCCAGGGTGTTGAACGGCCGCGCCGGATCTTCCTCACCGGCCACCACGGCGGCATAGGCAGCAGCCAGCTCGTAGTCCGGAGACCGCGTCCCGCGCAGATAGGCCCCAAGGATGCGGCCTGAGTTGATCAACCCTGCCAGGGTAGTAGCTGTGGCCAGGGCACTATCGACCGCATAAATACCGATTCCAGGGCGCTGTTCCAGCGCCCCGGAAACTCCTTCCAGGTGGGTGCGCAGCGCGGTCAATGCCGTCTGGTCGTTATATGGGGTGCAGATGACGTCATACTGCTCTCCATATACCTTAGCCAGGGCGGTAGCCGGATCAGGATCAATAGTGCCGTTTGCCAGCGTGGTCCCTGACAGCGTCAGAGTCGTTCCCGTTGCGGTAAGTTCATACGAAATATCGATCCGATTGGCCACCAGCCCCTTGTTGCGGGCGGTCAGGGTGACCACCCCGGCAGCCACCCCGGCCGATACCGGCAGATCGGGCAACAGATCCAGCGCCGCCTTCAGCGCCGCCGCTACTACCGTATCGGCATCCCCGGTAGTGATCGCCACCTCTGCCAATCGGTTTCCAACCCGCAATCGCAAAAATCCGGAAGAGGTGGCCGCATTGGCCACGGTAGCAGTTGCAGTGGCTGCTGCCCCGGCCCCGTCGTCAAGCGCGCACACGGTCAACTGCAGATAGGCATTGGCTGTAATCGCGGCCCGGCACATGAGATGCGCCAGGCTGCCCGTACCGAAGTAATCGGCGGCCTGGGCATCGGAAAAAACCTCGGTCGGCACCAGGGCCGCCACCGATCCCGCCGCCAACCGCTGACCGATGATCAACATCTTCTGCGCGTTGGCGGGCAGAGTCCGGACAGCGAGCCGGGTATTGAACTCAAAATATTTACCCGGCTTGCGGATCGAGGCCGGAATGGTATCAAACACGATGCTGGATGCCATTACTGGTCACCTCCCTTGCCGGCCGTCTTCTGGCCCGCTTTAATTTCAACCAGGCTGCCGTCGTCAACCAAACGACGATAGTAGGCGGTTGCTTCTACATCCACCCCGGACGGATCGTCGGTGATGTATGCCCTGGGCTTGTTTTCCTGCGGGCATTTGAGGCCCGGAGAAGCCATTACTTTCATTGCCGATCTCCCTTGTTATGGATCATGTTTCCCTGCCTCACCACTTGACCGCCTCTGTCCCGAAAGTCGCGCTCTCATTGCCGATGGTCACCTCGGTGGCAAACGATCCCTCTTCACCGCCCAGGTCGATCCTCGATCCTCCAAAACTGACTGCCCCCTCGGCATCGGTCTCCCATAGAACCACACTATCAGCCACCCCGGACGCCGCTTCACCGGTGCCGAGATAGTAGGCCAGGCCCACCACCTCCAGATATTCATCGGGCAAGACAGCCCTCTCGATAATCTCATCCACCTGGGGCAGCCTGATCTCCACCACATGACAGAGATACTGGCCGAACATCCGCGTCTCGACCGCCGCCACCGGAAGTTGCTCACCCTGGGTCCCGGCCAACTTGGTCAGGGTGAAATCCAGGACAATCAAATCGGCCAGAGCATTGACGGACTTTTCCGTGCCCGCTGCGTCTCCCAGCCCATAATAACCGCGGATGATGTATTGGTGGCTCCATCTCCATTTCTGCATGGCGATCTTGCTCACTTTGCATCCGGTCCGGCTGATCTCCCATCCGAAAATCTTCTTGCTGGAAGGGTCCTGAAATAGCTCCAGAAACTTTTTGGGATCAGCCGCCCACCGTTCGTAATCATGGACCCGGCCGATGATCGGACCCAGCGCCGTCATCCGGGCATGGATAGCGGCGCGGAGGCTCTGATCGCTCATCTTCCCAGCTCTCTGGTCATGCGCAGGCCATGGCGTTCAAAGATTCTTTGAAACAAAGGTCCATCCTCTTCCAGGGTCTGCTCGAACATCAGCGCACCCTTGGTGCCCTTGCGGGCAATTTTACGGCGGACCAGAAATTCAATGCCCTGGGCCTCCTCGGTGCTCATCCCCATCTTGACCTCAATCCACCGGACCATTACCCCGGCCGGAGGCATCTTGCTGCCAGGCTTACGCCCCTTCTCGATGGTCAGCCCGTACTTACTGTCAGTGCTGATAATGCCAAGCACATCGCCCCCCGGTTCCCGCACCTCACCCTGGATGCTGGCCAGCAATCCGCCCTGTGCACCCATCACCCCCTGGGGCGTGCGACCCTTGACCTGGCGGACACCCAGCTGCACCGCCTCGTGCATCCCGGCACGCATGTGGCTGCGGACGATCTGTTCGGGGTTTCCGGTGAGCATCCCGCCCTGAACTGTAATTCTGGCGTCGATCATGACGATCTCCTTAGTGGGTTAATCGACCCCGGTGAGAGGCTGGTGGCGGTGCAGTCACCAAGGCCGCCACCGGCCCGCTTTCCCCGGCCACGCCAAAATGATCCAGGTACAATTGGCGGAACCGTTTCGCCCGGGACGCGAATTCGGTGGACTTGGTGCGATAATTGACCACATCGGCACTGATGGTCGGGTCCGAGGTCTGCGCAAACAGACTTGCCAGGGTCTCGCTGCAGATCGCGGCCGCCAGGTTGGCCACCGCCTCCGCATCGCCGCGCAGAATCGTGGCTTCCTCCCGAGGCAGGGTATAGGTGACCCGTACCGGTACCGCATCCGCAGGCGGGACGGAAAGTAACAGCCGCAGCCGTTCGCCTTCCGGTGCAAGATACAGCTTCCATTCCTCGGGATCGAGCAGGGCCGCGGGCACCATGCCCACTGGATACTCGATCGCCTTGACCCGGGAGAACTCAGATTCCCAGTCCTCAGGAAGTTCGATGTCAGCAGTGCCGTTCCCGGCCAGATCAACCGGCACGGACAGGGGACGGTCCTCACTGTATTGCTCCAGGGCGGCAACGATAGCGGGCAGGTAGTCGGTCTCATCCGACAACCGGCCCGAATCGTCCTTAACCTTACCCTGGACCCGGTCGAGCAGTGCCATTACAGCCTCTTGAGTACCAGCAGCGTGGTCACATCGGTGATGCTTGGGGTGGTGCCGGCAACATCAAGCACCACGGTCAGCACCGCTTCGTCGGCCAGGGCCGCATCGGTCACTGTGCCCTGGTACACTGTATCCGCGGCAGCAAGGCCAATCGCCGCAGAAAGTATCGAGGTCCCAGCCTCCTGCACGTCCACGGTATAAACTTCGTCCGTGCTCGTATAGTCCGCCGTCTCGCAGCTGGTAGTCACCGAGACCACCTGTGCTGGAAACGGCAGCTTGATCCGCGCCATCACCGGGGTGGAGACCGCCGCTACCGTGCGGCTGAAGACGACCGGCAACACCATATACCCAGGACTTGCCGGACTGGGATTGGTGGTGGCCGCCATCCCGAGTCCGGACAAGGCCAGCAGCAGACAGGAGATGATCAATAATCGAACAGACAGCTTTTTCATGGGTGTTTCCTCATCATGTTTGGAAGTTGAGAGTGCATCGAAAATCAGGGGTGCCGGTAGACGCCGTCTTCTCGATCGATCCCCTGCTAGGCCACTACTGCCTTATAAGCACCGCGGTAGTCGACGATTTCGCACTCATACTCATGGCGGATCTTGTATTGGATCTTATCGGCCACAAACATCTGGCCCACTCCGGGCTGGTCGGCCACAAACATCTCCGGTTCCTGCTGCCCATTGAGGAAGGCCAACTCCAGAATCTCGCATTCAGCCGGATCGGCGAACATCATCCAGTCTGTGGCGTCGGTCATGAACGGACACTCGATCATCCCCTCGGGTCGGAAGAAGCCGAACATCGAGTTGCCGTTATCCACGCTCACCGCCTGGGGCTGAAATTCATTTACGTTCTTGACGATGCCATACAGCTCGGTGGGGTAGACCACGGTCACCGGGCGCAGCTGAATCCGCTCGCCGCTTTCCGGTTCACCTTGTTTTCCCATCGCCGTTTTAGCGGCCAGGGCCGAGGTAATGCTATAGGCCGCGCTGCCGAGATTGCCGTGATCGGCATGAAAAACCGCTTTACTGTCGCCCTTGTAATTGGCATTGCTGATAAACTTGGCCCAGCAGCGCTTGGCCAGGGTCCGGCGGGCAGCCCGGGGCAAACGGGAGAGAATACGCTCCACCACCCGCATGTCGTCGTTGATGATCATTTTCCGGGTAATAGTGATGATCCCGCCTTTCTGGTTGAGGGCATAATCGATCCGCTCGTCTCCGACGACTCCCAGATCCGGGAAATCATCAGTCTCGGTAGCCACATCGGGCAGGTCGCCGTAATAGCCGATATTGACCGATTCCATGGTACGGAAGTCGCGGGCGTTGCGGATGTTCGGTCCCACTATCCGGCTGACTCCGAAATCATTTTGCTCGCGATAATCCTGGATCAGGCGGCGATACAAGGTGTTGCCCAGGGCATACGAAAAGGTCGCAGTACCGTAGGCGGCCTGTAGGCGGGCCGGTGACTGTCCGTTCTCGTAAAATCCCCGGACATCGGTGTCACCGGTGATCTCCACATAGGCGGCCCGCAGGCTGGTAAAGGCGGGAATATCCTTCATGGCGTCACTCACCCTTACTTGGAAAAGCTGGTCGAACCCGGCCTGTAATTTCTCGGTGGAATCGCGCACCACCCGCACCCCGCCGCCGCTTACCTGGCCGGAACCTGTCAACTGGTCCACCATTTCTTTCATTCCTTTGATTGCAGCAGTCAAATCCTCGGCTTTAAAAATCTTGCCCGCAAACATCTTCCGCAGCTCCTTGGCCGCAGACTCAGGCAGGAGGCTCTCCTTGAGTGTGCGGTCGAGCTCCATACCGGCGGCATGGAGCCGCAGCTCCTCCATCTGTGCCAGCAGGGGCTGCACGGATGTGCCGACAGCGGCGGTGATATCCAAGCCTTCCAAGGCAGCCTGGATGCGCTGGTCTATATCTGCCGTATCGGCTGCCAGCAGCGCGATCACCTCTCTTTCCGTAACCTTTTCCTGATCAACGGTGGCGTACACTTGGGGTTTTTCCGCCTTGAGAGCGGCCAACAACTGTTGTAAAAAATTCATGGGAGTCTCCCGGTCACTCGCCGCGACCATCTTCAAAAATTTACCGTTGTTGGTGGGATCGTAGACCACGTCAACCTCGACATGGAGGATCTCCACCGGTTCTTTTACTTGCTTGCCGTCAATCCGCACCGTCCGGCTGCGGGCAGCGACATCGTGGCTCAGACCCAGCAGGTTGGGATTGCCTCGCTTCCGGCTGTCGATGATATTGTCACGCAGCCACTGGGCGCTCTTCAGAATATAGAAATCAGCCTCAATGCTCTTGCCGGTATCGACCGGATCCTTCAGCCAGCCCACCACCTCGCGGGGCGATTTGCCAAAGGGCTTTCCAGGCGACTGATGCTGGCTGTCATTCAGGGCAAATACCCGGGCCCCGTCGTACTTCTTGATTCCGGCGACCAGCGGTTCCCGTGGCCAGTTAATCCGGCCGTCTTTTCCCAGGCCGTATTCAACCACCTGGACCCGCCACTGGTAGCCGTATTCGCCTGCTGCATCCTCGGGGGTGCCCACCGCTGCCAGCAGCATCGATTCCGCCTGCAGACGATCCTCAGCCAGCGCACCTGCCGCTTGCAGTCGTTCAACAATCCCTTTCCGCTCTCCGCCGCTCACCAGAGCTATCATTTCTGCTTACCTCCACCTGGAATGTCACGGGAGAGCACCCCATTGGTCTTGCCTTTTGTCGTCTCTGCCGGAGCAGCCGTATTGCCTGCCTCTTTAACCACCACGTGCTTGCGGCCATCGGCAGCGACGATCACCACGTCCTCACCCCGGTCGACCCAGTCGAGCACATCATCAGGATGGAGTGCCCGTTCCGTTGGGAGATAGCGGATTCCGTCCTCGGTCGACGTTTTTTTAGAACTGAGGAATCTCAGCCCTGAAATCAAGTTGCCGAGATCGATTGCTGCCGTTGTAACGAGGTCGATTACTTCCGTTGCTTTGCTCATCTTTACTCTCCAAGTTTTAATTTCACCGTCCACCCTCGCTTTTTCCGTGGCCTTGGGTGTTACAACTGTTTATAACAGGGCGATCACGAGCAAAACGGGCATCGGTGCGCGCCGCTCCGGATCTGCCCTACAATGAATTTTCCGTCCAGGAGGGGATCACTCCCCTTACGCTCGCCTTTACGGGCTATTTCCTCGCCCCGCTCATTAAAAATCGGCAGGCCCTCGTCAATGCCCCAGGCCTCGTGATAGGGGACATGGTCGCAGCCGCACCGGATGACCTCGCTGGCCGGCGCATTCGGGTCGCGGGGGTACATCATCGCCAGCGAGCCAATCACAAAAGGCTGGTCCACCGGCCGGATCTGACCGTGCAGTGCCAGGTGGCTCTGCCGGGGCCGTTTGGGATGCCCGGCATGCCACCATTGCTTGCGCAGCCCGGGAACCGAGGTCACGGCCTGGCGCATCCCGCTCTGGGTGGCGGTCGAATAGGCCCGCCCCATCTCGGTACCGGCGATCACCTCGGCCCTGGCTTCGAGGGAGGCGAACACGCCCGGATTCTCCAGCCCGCCTGCAATGGCACTCACCACCTCGTGCGGCGTCTTCTGGCCGAGAATGCCGAGGCTCAGCTCGCCCCGGATCTTGGTAAAGGCATCGGAGGTCAGGCCGGATATTTTGTGATAGCTGTACTCCTTGAGGGTCTGGAGCACGGTTCCGGGGATATGGCCATAGGCCACGCTCATCCCCCCGGCGCGCAGGGCAGCCGGCGTCAGGCCCGCGCCGCTCTCCCAGGCAGCATCCAGCAGCCGGTTCATCTCGGCCGAACCGGCCGTCTCGAAGCCGGCCAGGTAGCGCTCGACGCTCGCCAGGTTCTGCCGCAGCATCAGGGCGGTGTAGGATCCGTCATCGACGGCCCGCAGCTCGCCGAGGATCTGCCCCTTGACCTCGACCAGCAGCCCGCGCAGGGCCTGCTCCCCGGAAAGGAGCTTCCGGTCCTTGGCCGTCAACAATCGTTTGATTTCAGCCGTTACGCTGGCCATGTGCCTCTTCCTTGGTCAGCACCGTCTCAGCCCCGCCCGCCTTTTTCGTCTTGCCCTTATTCTGATAATCTTTGTATTCAGGCGCGATCTCGCTTTCCTCCGGGTCATACTCGTAGCCGACGAACGCCAAAAAGAAGCTGAAGGCCTTGGCCGCATCATCCGCGGAGATCCATTCCTGGGTCTGCGCCACAGTCAGGGCCGCGGAGACCTGCTGCAGCATAGCCCCGAGCTTGGAGACATCCTTGTCCGAGATCTCCGGGGTCTGGACCTCGTACTCATAAAGCTCATCCTCGGGCACGCCTGTGAGGTATTGGGATTTGACCGCGCAGGCGATGACATAATCGCAGATCACCTCCAGCATGTTCTTGACCTTCTCCTGGCGGTTGCCGATGATCTTCTTGGCCGGTCCGTCCATCTCCGCCGCCGTGGCCCGGTTGACATCGCCGCCGCCGCCGAACCAGTGCTCGGGCAGGCCTAGCGATCCCAGAATATGGTTGCGATGCAGCCGGGCGGCTGCCGCCGAATCGGCCGCCTTCATGTCCGGAGCCACGGCTTGTGCCTTGACCTTCTCATTGTGGATGAAGGCACCGCCGGTCTTGGGAGGCGTATACAGGGATCGCTCGGCCTCCAGTTTTTTGTTATCCGCTCCCGTGACCTCGATATCGTAGAAAAAGGCATTGAACTTGGCCCACTTGTCGCCGCTATCAAAAAGAAACTGCTCATAACCGTCGAGATGATCCGCTACGGTAAACAGGTCCGAGGTGCCGCGCATCTCGTTGGTGAGGGCGTTGATGGTGAAGAAAAAACACTCGCCGTCGGTAAATCCCTGCCGAAGTTCCTTGGCTTCATTGGAGAGGAACTGCTCGTTATCCTCATCCAGGACCACCTGGTAGCGCTTGGCATTGCCGCCTCCGTCCGGACTGGCCACCGTCAAACCGATCTTGATTTTGACGTTCTCCGGGTCGGCATATACCTCCTGGATCCAGGCAGGATCGATATATCCCAGACGCACCCTTCCGGTCTGCCTGGCAACCGCAGCGGGCCAGCACTGCTCGCCGTATATCCCGAGTTCCCGTACAAAGTTTTCCCAGTGGATATCCATGCGGTTGACCGGATCTTCCCAGAAATCCTTGAGAACCTTTTTGACCTCCTTGTTTTTGCAGGATATCGGCAAGCCCTTGGCCGCCACATGGGCGGTGACCACCTCAATGATCCACTTGCCCAGGGGGTTGGTTTTCCAGAGCCAGTACGCCACCTCTATCGCCCTGGCCTGATCCATCATCGGCAGCTCCCGGGTAGGGGCCCCGGTGAGCTTGCGCCAGCCCAGCATCGACAGATTCTGCCCCACCGCTGCCGGCAGACGTCCCTCGATCTGCCGCTCGATCTCGCTGCTGAACAACTTGCGGGTGATTGCCGCCAACATGCCCATTATGCCGCCCTCCGGATCGTATCGAAAAACCGCCCGAACAGACGGCCGCCCCGGGGGGCGTGAAAGTTTTCGGCCCGGTCCTCGGGAGGCGTCGGCGCTACCGCCGCGCCGTGCAAACCTTCCTCGCACAGTCCCAGCAGCATCTCCAGGCAATCCGGCCCATCGTCATGTCCGCCACGGCCCTTGGGCCGGTAATAGATCAACTGCCGCTTCAATTCGCGGTGCTCCGGCTTGAAGCGGATCCATCCGTTCTTGATCCACGGCTGCAGCCGGATGATGCGCAGATCCTTGTCCGTGTTGGGCACATGCTCATCCATGTTGATGGTCAGGCCCTCCTCGTGGGCCCGCATTTCGAAGGTGCGAGCGAAGAATTCCTGAAACTGCACCGTTTCCATGCGAAACTTATCGAAGGGATCGCGCTCGTGATACATCAGGATGTCGGCCATGATCCGGTCCGGCTGCCGCTTGTCGATGTCGGCTATATCCAGGTACAGTACCTTTTCTTTAATCCGCCCGCCCATGATCGCCGAAGGATCGTTGCGTTTGTTCTTTTTTCCCAGAGAGGGATCGCAGGCTCCGGCATGAGGCAGCCCGGAGAGGTCGACATCGTCTTCGTCCCAATCCACAAACCAATCCTCGACAAAGACCTGGTCCTCGGGATTGAGCGGCTCGTTCTGCTTCTCGCTGTCGAAGTAAGCAGGTCCATCCGTGACCCGCATCTTCATTAGGTAGTAGTAGTCCTCTTCCTCGGGCCACAGCACCTCGGCTCCGGCCAGCATCGCCTCCCGGTGGGCGGCAAAGAAGGCGTCCGCCGCGGCCTCCGCCTGCTCCTTACCCCTGGAGATATCGGCAAAGATGCGCTCCCACTCATCCCACAGGGTCCGGTTGTCGGCGTAACGCATCACCGCCTTGAACTTCATACCCTTCCAGCCCGGTTTCTCCAGCAACCGCTGCAGCAGGGATTCCGCATGGAGCACCGTGCCGATCAGGATGTACACGGTGGCCTTGTTGCCGATCTTCATCAGGGCCTTAAAAAACCAGGCTTCCAGTTTCTTGCGCTGATCGGCAGACTCGACCGCCTCGTCGTTTTCGAGATCGTCGCAGACCACCAGGTCCGGACGCTTGCTGCCGTGCCGAAAACCGCGTAGCTTCTGCCCGGCCCCGGCCGCATGGATCTTGACTCCGTTGCGGGTGATGACCCAGTCGGCCCGCCATACCGGACCTTCTCCGGTAAGCTCGGGGAAGTCCTGGGCCAAGCGCTCGTTGCTTTCGATCTCCAGTTTGATGAACGATAAAAAGCTCTGCGCCTGCGGTCCGGTCTCGGAGACGATCATCGGATAGAACCGTTTGCGGAAGCATACCACCCAGGCGATCAGGCCAAAGGTTGTCCAGGTCGATTTGGCATTGCCGCGCGGGGCCGCATCGGCCTCCTTGTCCCCCTCGCCGGTGGCGAGCGAGCGCTCGATCATCGCCGGGTATCTGGCTGCGAAATGTTTATGCAACCCACTCGAAGGTTTTGAAAAATAATGGGGAAAATAGGTGCGGCAAAAGAATTCGAGATCCGTGGACGCCCGCTGCTTGCGCTCCGTCTGGGCCTTCTTGTTATCAGGAAACGGTCGGGCGGCCGCCATCATCATCTGGCGGATGGACTCGACGTCGCGATCGAACCGTTTCTGTTGGGCTGCGGTCTTCATACCCCGTATTTCTCCTGACCCCAGGCAATCAGGTCGTCAAAATTGTTTTCCAGCGCCTCCAGTAGCGCGGGGTCGGTCTTGCCGGCGTAGGCGATCATATCTTTGACAAAGTCGAGGAACAGGGCGCTGCGCTGCACGCCGTCCTTGAGGGCCATTGCCGCATCATGCTGCTCAGAGCGCAACACCAGCGATCCCAGCTTGGTGATCGCATCCATGGAGACCGTGGTTAGCGTCCCGGCTGCAGCCTCTTCCAGCGCCTTTAGCTCTCGATCGAACAAGGCCCGCAGCCGCTGCACATTGCTCCGTTTCTGCTCCCTGGCTTGGTCCCAGGCGTCCGTCTCTTCGCTGGGCTTGCGGGTATCCGCCTTCCAGAGGGAAAGCGTCTGGCGACTAACCCCGAGAATCTCCTCGATCTCAGCCAGGCTCTTGTTGTCGGCCGTATACATACGCATGGCCACATCGTAGAGTTTGGCCTTGTCGCCTTTCACGGCCATTAATGCAGCCCCCGTTCCAATCTGGCTATTTTCAGGCGGATCGTCTGCAAGTCGCCCCACGCACCTTCCAGGGCGTCCCATTGCACGCCGATGGTGGGTACCTCCAAGTCGACCGCGGGTGTCAGGGCCGTATTCAGCCGGGTGCGGATGGTATCGCAATATCCCTCGACCATCATGATCAGCCGAGCCTCTTCTTCCCTGGCCTCTGCCAGGCATCCCCTCATTGCGGCACGTTCCAAATCCATCGTCAACTCCTGTTAGGTCCCTTCTCTCGGACCATGGGGCAAAATTCATTACTGCGGATACTATCCCGCAATCGGGTATGCGTCTGAGTGTTCAGGCTCACGACACTGAGCAGCGATTCGGATATTTTTTCCCATCGTTTTGAGGCTTCGGCGTAATCCTGCACCAGTATTACATTATCCTCATACATCTTAACCGCCGCCGCATGCCGCTTCTCCGTTGCACGCGCCACATACAGCATCACTAGCCAGGGCGAGAGGAAAAACACAGCCAGCACCACGATCGCGGGCCAAGCTCCGATCTCTCTAATCATGGCGGTCAGTGCCGCAATGGCGGCCACATGGCTGGGTGTCATCACTTCTCCTTTTACTGCCTGTTCCTGCTCTCAAATCTTTCTTGGCAGACAATACAGCGTGTGCATCCGAAGGCGGCAAAGCGCCTTTTCTCCGGGATCTCATCGCCACATTCCTCACGCTCAAGAGAGGATCCTCCGCGAGGCATGGAATTGATCTGATGCTGCAACGCCAACCGATCGAATCGAGCCTGGTTGCGCTGAGCAATATCCGCATCATCCATCAGATCACGTTTTTCTCGATCTTATGGCCCAGACCGATCAAGCCGCAACCAAACACGATATGCCCCGCCCCTGACTCTGTCTGGCCATCGACGACCTCATATATCCCCAGGACGATGGCTCCGACCGCAGCCGCCCATGTTTTCCATCCTCGCATCATGGCACGGTTATCCCCATTCTGAGAGCTGCTGTCTCCTGAACGATCTTGATCACATCCCTGACCACCACCCTCTTGCCCGATGCCGATACACCGGATCCTTGCAGCTTATCCTCGATTTTCGTTTTAACCAGGTTGACCAGATCGGCAAACGATGCGGCCGTGGCGGTTTCAAGGTTCAGCTTTGCTATCTCTTTGGATAGGGCTTGGTCTATTGTGTCCAGAGCGGTTGATTCGGTATCGCCATCCAGCACTATCAGCAGTGCCGAGGCAACAGCGTAGGCAGGAGCCACGGTGTCGGGCCGAGCGGTAAAGGCCAGTCCCACGGCAACCCGGAGAGTCGCGGCTTCGACGGCATCAACTTGGCCATTGCCAAGGGTTGTGTTTCCCGTGGACCCTGAATTTGTGCACCCAAACATGCCGAATACCCACAGCCCCATAAGGATGAGGAGTACGCAGATAAGGACGGATACGCCGCAGTCGTCTTGCTTTTCCATCGCTTCACCTCGTGTGATTTTTTCTATTGTTGGCCTCTTTGCCCGCACAGTTGCCGGTAATATGCTTCGATCCTTTTGACGTATTGCGTGGTTTCCCGTGCATTTTTGATCCCCGTTATCCGTGGCAACTCCTTAGCGACTGCCCACCATTGATTCGTTGGACTAGCCAGACGTTGCGCCTTGATAATGTTACCTGCGCCGGCATTATAGCTGCCGAACATGAAGCGCAGTCGCTCGACACCTTGCTCCTTTCCCCATATCCTCCACATCTTCAGGTCGTAATAGACCCCGAACTTGATACACAACAAGGGGTCGAACATATCGTCAAAAAGATACAGCTCCTTGGCGATCTTCTCCGAGGTCTTCGGCATCACCTGCATGATCCCTCGTGCCCCGGCAGGGCTTACACTTTTGACGCGAAAGTCGCTCTCTGCCCACGCCTGCGCCTTAAACCATCGCCAATCCATCGGACACTCATCAATCAGCACCTTGTCAAAATAGGTCGCGGCCTGGAGCTGGAACTGCTCATCATAGATGGTGGGGACAGTCGTCATGCGTCGCCTCTTGCTGTCAACCCTCAAAACAGGGGCGGGTCGCCAAACCCGCCCCTGTCGGCAAGGAGATTCCAGGCGTTACCGGCACCTGTTACCTGTCTTTATATTCGATCCGAAATCAGCGCGTTAGCCGTCGCATGACGGTAAAAAAGAAGGGGAGCCCGATCGGTCTCCCCTTTGGGGAATAATGCGGTGAAAATGAAGGTTAGGCGCCTGCGGGCGAGGATGCGTTTTCCCTGAAGATCGCCTCTAGCTCGGCTGAAGGCGCATGCCATCCGGCGACATCGAGTATATTTATTTCCTGTTCTTCCTTGGCGGCAATCATGGAGACAAGTGGTCGGGTGTATTTCCAATGTCCGAGCAACACGCGGTCGGCAACGGTGCACACATAGGCGGTGATATTGTCCAGCGAGGTCAGGGTGGCGGCATGGATAGACAAAAAGACCCGCACCAGGGTGGTGTGGATCACATCATCGACCTCCATCTGGTAGCCGACATGCCAAGAATCTAACTTGCGTGGAACTACCACGATCAACAGCCGTCGCATTTCCTCCAGGAACTGATCCAGAGCAGTGTTGTCCCCGCGCCAGTACGCGGAAAAAGTCACGCCCCAGCGACTCTTTGATTGCTCGGCCATGGCGATGGCGGCGGCGCGGCGGTCAGTGATTGTCTCCCACTGGAGATTGTTCAGGCGGACGTTGAGCGGGTCACCGTCCTTATATATGGCCTTGCCCTCCTCGTCGGGGCGGAAGGCTCTCAGGACGGCCAGGTGCACCGTCAGGTTGCTATATTGCTTGTCGCCCACTAGCAGTCGGCCCCCAACCCATCTCGGTTTTAGGAGCTTCTCATGGCCGCCGCGGGCAGATTTTACCCGCCCCTCGGTGGATATATACCATTGGGGATGTCCCTCTACCGGGGACCACCGCTCTCCGGGCAAATCGGGAATGGTGCGTTTGCTCAAGGTCCCACGCCGCCAACGCTCATAATGGTTGCGGCAGTACCCCTGACCATAGGCTGGATTAGAGCAGCCCTCAATCTTGCAGATCTTCCTCATTGCAGCCGCACCGAGTTTGCCTTGTTCGTGCTCCCGTGGCTGTTTCCGAGCCGGAGTGTGGCAAACTTAATATGGATTATTGCCCCTTCCGTCCAGATATACGGCGAGCTATGGGGCGACTCTGTATCGTCCGCAAACAAGGCGGTCAAGGTGAAAGAGTCACCAATGGCCAAGGTGGAGAGCGTCACATCGCCTTCTGTTGTCGCCGCTCCATCCCAAACCATGGCCGCAACCCCGTTTTGGTACAACTGGTATCCGGTCACCGCTGGTTCGGTCGGCGGAGTATACCCCCATTCAACATGTACTGATTGCGAGGCCATAGCTTCACCAAAACAAGCGAATAGCAGTAACAAAAAGATTATATACCGTAGGATCATTGAGCGTTCCTCACCCTGAAGTTGAGCCCTCCCTGATGAAAGGATCCTTCGACCACCTTGCCGATCTGCCGCCGTGATTTGTCAGAAGTCAGCACAACCAAGGGTGTACCGTCGGCATCGGTAAAGGTCCAGCCCACCCCGCCGCTGTCAGGGTCGTCAATGGTAGTGTCGATAGCGTATCCTCCAGTGATGGCTTCAGCTGTATATGTTGCGGTGACGGTCAGACTGTCAGCACTTGTTTGATCCCCCAGGGTATAAGTGCCATCGTAATTAATGGTTCCTGCAATCGTCACATCCTGACCTAAAACCATCCCGTGCTCCGGGCAGGGTATATCGACAGTCCCATTGCCGTTATCAATCACGGCACTGTTTGCCACCGCTGCCGTCTCTGCACCTGTGAGGGTTTCGGCGGTGTAAGCATGGGCGATTACCAAAACATCAGCGGTTCCTGATGCCTGATCACTCAGGGTATAGGTGCCATCGTAATTGATGGTTCCACTGAGGGTGATTTGCTCGCCCTGCCAATAGTTATGGCCCGTTACGGGTATGCCTACATTGCCGTTTCCGAGGTCGGTGATTGCGGCAGCAGCCAAGGTATTTTCGCGGGCCAAGGTGAACGCGTGTTTAGTGGGCCAGGTTGGTTCAGTGACCCCTGAAGTCCCGGCACGAGTAACTTCCATCCAGTAGTATGGGGAGGGATATTCTCCGATACTAATCTTGTCTCCCAACGAGTAGACCGTTGATGCCCGCCATGGACCGTCCTCATAGGCGACTGCCTGAGCGGTAATATGGGAAGAAGTTGACGTCCCTACCATCGGGACCGATATGTTGTATTTCCTTGATGACGGCTGGTCCCAAACACTCGCCGCTTGCACACCGTCAGCAAAAAAAATGATAGCTAACCGACGCGGGGCGGTCACAGTATCGACCGGGAGATTGAGATAGGTCTTGTCTCCCGCAACCTGCCAAGATGGGTCTGGGGAATAGGTAATGGTTAGGTTGGCTGATGCTGCCAGAGTGTGGGTAGCGTAGGCCAGGAGTAGGGCTGTAAGGATTAGGACGCGCATGGGCATCACCATATCTCCAATGCTGCCCGCCGCCAGGTATTGGTGGCGACGCACACATACCAGTAGGAGGAGTCATACCACCATTGACCAGCGGTGCAGTCAGCGGAGGATGATGCGGGTACCACTCCTGCCGGTAAAATGATGGTCAGGTCGTCAGCGAGCAGCGATGGCGCTTTCAGCGTGACAATATTATTTCCGTTAGTTGGGTCTTCCTGTAGGCCAATTTCCCCGGTTTGGCCCGTAGCAGGGCTGCCAAAATCAAACGATGTCGAAACCAATGTAGTAAATTGGCCGGTACTGGGTGTAGTCGCCCCAATAGGTCCAGGGGCAGACAGATCAACACCTCCTGCAGTGTATTGCAGGCTATTCCATGCGGTGACGCCATCGCCCACCTTCATTTGCCGTGTGTCCGTTTCTACTCCTGGTTCACGGAGCGCCAGCACGGGATTGTTTGTAGTCCATCCCGCTGCGGTGTCTCCTCTCAACTTGATGGTCACCGCGCACTGTACTGATGTGGCCAAAGAAAGAATGAGCGCAAAGACGATGCCAAGGCAACGACGAAACGTTGATGTTTTCATAAAGATGTACCTCCGTCGATTATTCCTAAAAATTCGACTGACGCGGACGATCCGCCATCAATTTCGTAATATGATTCACCTCCTGATCCTGCAGGGGCCAACGCCACTATGGCTTGCGCGACGCGCTGAGCTGTCCATGCCCTAGGCTCAGTTGCCGTTCCTTCCTGTGCCTCTGTCAGAGTGGGCACGTCAAGCGTGGAGCCCGAGGGGAGTGCTTGAAACCCAACCGTTCCCAATGCATCTTTGCCGAAACAGGTTGAATTTGCCGCAGTATCCGCGCCGGCAGCAATGGTGAGATCTGGATCGAGCCCCTGTTTCGCTCCCGCTGACGTGGCGATTCTGCTGTTTATCTCCGAGGCACTCAGTAAGTCATCCACCCCAGTCCCTGTGTCATTGATGAGCCCGTCTATGATGGATGTCCACGCTGATGTTCCTTCCCCCGTTGCCTGAATTATTTGATTGTCTGCAGTTGGTCCAGAGGATGGAAGCCAAGAGGGAAAGGAACCCCCAGCCCCAAGTAACGCCCTGAGCTCGGTATCGACCTCCTGCATTAAGGTCTGCACATTGGTAGCGGAGTAGGCACCCCATGGACTCGCCATTACCTCAATTGCTGTCTGGTCATCGGTACCCGCCGAGTCAGGTAACTGAGTAGCCGGAACTTTGCCATCCGCCCCTAATCCTGCATAACCATTGACTACGCCCTTATTGGCCGCATTTTCAGCGGTGTACCCCAGGGCATCCTGTTTCGCTGACCAAGTGGACTTTTCCGTATCAGTGACTGTGCGGTGGGTGGAATCCTCGGAAAGTGAACTCAACGAAGTGGGGATACTCGGCCTATTGGTGAGATCGCCATAGTCCTTGTCCCAGGCTGTAAACACCGGGTCACCCTCAGGCCCACCACCCACGGCCGCTATTGCGGCAGCAACATCAGCACTACGGGCTATGGTATCCGGGATATATTCCTCATCCAATTTTCCATCACCGTTTTTGTCCAGTTCCACCGCCCCGGTATGCTGGGACTTTGCGGCTATGGCTCCGCGTTGCCGCGGTGTACGGGCCGAAGGCTGCAGGGTGATAGATGTTCCCGCACCTCCGGATTTGCCTTCATCGTTCTTGTCCGGATTCATCGCCTCGGTATGACGGTATTTTTTGGCTACAGCGCCGCAAGGCTGCTGTATTTTCGCAGCTCGCTGCTGGGTGGTCGAGAATCCCGCATCTTCGGTGCGTACTGTTACTACCTCAAAAATAGCCCCAGAAGTGTCTCCGCTCTCCGCGCATCCGGAGAAGACCAGCAGCGCCGCCGCCAGTATGACCCATGATCGTTGCATCTCACATCCTCGCAAAAAAGTATTGATCTTCGTCCCGCCGTCCCCTCCAGATCCTTCCGGTCTGCATGTCGAAAAAATGGAGCCCCTCCCAAGCGCAAAAAAAATTGACCGTATGCTCCTTGTCCTCGCCCTCAAACCGGGTGCCGTTGACCACGCCGATGGCGAGCAAAACCCGTTCTGAAATCGGCAACTTGGCCACCTCCATCGCCCTGTTGCGGTGGATAGACACCGTTGCGGCAGCAGCTATCTTGTCGCAATCCCACATTTTCCCTATCCATCCCGGGGCGCAACACCACTTCCGATACGCCGAGATCATCCCAGCTACATCGTCGGGCTCCACGGTCAAAGCCTCGGTTACCGTCGGCAGCCAGTCATTCATTTGCGGGCAGAGCGCATACAGCTGGTCCCCGATTTCATTGGCTGTAATCAGCATGTTTCCCCCTTGCTTATTTTCATAGGAAGCAAGCTCATGAGACGCTTGTCATGGCAAGGTATAACGGGTACGGGGTTGGGGTGTTAGCCGTCACGCGACGGTGAAAAAAGAAAGGGAGGCCTATCGGCCTCCCCAGGGTGATAGTATTATGTCGAGGTCGTTTACCCGAATAGCTTCATTTGCTTGCTTTCCAACTCTGCCTGACTCGCCGGTCGGGCCAGTATCCGCTCGACCTGGCGCAGGCCAATCCCTGTTTTTAAGGCCAACTCCAGGGCGTTGATGCCGCCCTGGTCGTATTCGTTCCGCATCTTCTGGTCCCGGTAAGCGTTGAGGAATTTCTCGACGCTCCGGAAATAGAGTGGAATCGCTGCAAACCTCTGGGCCAGAATCAGGGTGATCAGCACCCCTTGGTCGGGTAGCACCTCTTCAATCGCTTCCGCGATCTTGCGCAGATTCCCCGGAAGCTCCTCTATCTCCGGCATATACTCATCCGGCAGTACAATGATCGGCCTACGAGTCACAATCGGTTCCTCCAATCCTTGAGGGCCTCAATCACCTGGCTTTTATCAGTGGCATCGCACCATCTCAGGTGATCCTTGCCGGTCTGTCGCTTGACAAAGGCCATCAGGGCGCGATCGCTGCCGTCACGGACGATCTTATCCTTGTGGAGTGATATCCACAGAGCCAGAACCTTCTGAGATTGCCCATCCCTTGGCACATCGAGCCCGGGCAGCTGTGGCTGTCGCGAAGGCTTCCACCCCAATGTCTGAAAATAGTTGAGCAGCTGGAATGCCTGACCGGCACTCAGTTTTGCCGCCGAATCTTTACGAAATCGGGCCTTAAGAATATCGCGGTATACCTGGTCGGTAAGCCCGAGGGCCTTCTTGGCGATATGGATCTTGGCAAGATCATTCCTGCTCGGCATTGAATTCACCCTGTCGTGCTTTCATCCGTTGCATCATGTCCTGCATGGCCGGAGTGGCCAATGGGTCGCCATTCTCCTCAATATAGCGCCGCATCGCCGGACTCATCTCATCATCTCCCGATCGATTAACCTTCGTCACTCCTGATTTTTCCGCCTGCCGCACCTGCTTCTCCCGTCCCGAATCGGCCTGGTCGGCCAGTTGCCATCCAATCTGCCGCAGGTAATTGTGATTCTTCAACGGACGCTGCAGGGTGGCGGATCGTTCAACCATCTGCTCCATAGCCAGCGCCCATATCCGTGGCGGACAGGGACGTGCCGGTTTACCCTGAACCTGCACATGCCCCGGGGCGACCAAGGCGGACAACTCGTTGAGGATCCGTAACGACTTGCTCCAGGCAAGCGCCCGTTGCCGCGGCCGAAACAGGGACAGATACCCGAGACAGACCTTGCTTATTTCAGGGGGCAGGGCGCAGGACGCCTGCAATGCTTGACGTGCCATAGTATCGTTCTCCCAGGCCTCGGCGCTATGCGTGGCCCCACATGAGGGGCAAATCAGGATCATAGTTCAGCCTCATCCAGCTGCTTCAAGGCTCTCGCCATCCTGGAGCGTAGCGCTTTTATAGCCGCCTTTTGTGCGGCTGGATGCCGACACGATCCGCACTCCATGAAAAAACAATTACTATCGTCATCGGGAGGCATGACAGAGCAAAGCGCAAACTCGCAAGAAACCTCTCCCACGCAGTCATAGTTCAACGAGAAGTCCCCATCGTAGAGACTGCCACTGATATTCGCGGTCTTTTTCCTTCCCATCCTGTTCTCCTCTTGGCTGCTCATCAGACACGGAGCGCCACCTCCGCATGATCACGGCCTCCTTTCCGGCCGTGATTTCGCTCCTCACACAAGGGGAACTGTCTTGATCCCATCAAAATGCATCTCTTCCGGTTTCAGGCAATAGCGCCACTCCGCCTCAGCTTCCAGGGCAGGAATGGCCTGATCCGCCAAAGGATGCTCCGTATCAGCATCAAACACCGCTTCGACATCCAGCGTGATAGTCGCCGTTACTTTATGTTTCACCATCACACCCCCGAAAAATCGAGATTAATCTGCTGATATTTGCCCTGTTCGTCCCGCTCGTAAAAGCGGTGGTACACACAGGATCCAGTGACAGTGATCGCGTCTCCAATCGCTTCCATGGCGCGCATCCATGTGGGATGCTCTATCTTGAGCTTGCGCAGCCCAAGGATCCTTTTAGTGTTGATCCTACCTGTCTTGTCCGGCTCAAATGCATGGTATATCAAGGTGCGGACTTCCGACGAGGCGAACTTGGTCCACTCATTGAGACACTCGTCTACCAGGGCTTTTGCCGCCTGAAGTCGCTCGTCAAATTCGATCCGCTCGGAGATCTCACGAGTGATCCGGTATTTGCCGTCAAAACTGGTCAGCTGAATATTTCCCTTGCCGCCTCCCAACTTGACCCCGTACTGTTCGGCGCTGAGATCCAGGAACGCATTCATGTCTTCAGTCAACTTTTTCTTGAAGTCCGCCAGTGCATCGTTCTCGTACTGGGCGGCCTCCACCGCCTTCATCACGAAGTCGTCGCGGAGCAAATCTACCTCTTTAATCTGCTCTATCGGCACCAGGTGGCCGACTGCATTGATCTTGTACCCATTAGGGATGACTGCTGTTCCGCTCATGCGTCCACCTCCTCGGCACCCACCAGCATCTCCACCCGCGCGGAAATATTTGCTAGGCGCTGGCATCGCTTGATCTTTTCCTGCACCAATTCGCAGGCTTGTCCGAGGATGGCCAATTGTTGATCATCCGGATCGAGGCCCATGTCATACAGCAGCTCGCTGACCCGTCCCACCTGCTCCAGGGCATCTCGCCTGTAACCGGATACCACGTCGCGGGCCGTCAAGGTTTGCTGCAGCCGTCTCGCCCTGACCCACAGGTCTGTCAACCGGTCCGCTGTCACTCCGCACACGGTCATTTTCAGGAGATCTCCGCTCATGATCCGACCGATTCCCTCGCTGATCTCTTCCAACCCTTCGCTGATCTCCACTCGTTTTATAGCATCCACAGGATATCTCCTTTTTGTGATTGTCGGTATGTGCCCTCAGCAAGTACTATGCGCCTGGGGCATGATTCGTAGCGCTCCATTGTTCCGGCCGGGGAATGTTCGCGCATGCCTCGGCCGTTTTCGTTTTTGTTCCAGTCTGTTCAGGCTCTCGATCATCAATTCTTTGGGCAGCATCTTTCCCTGGCAGAGATCGCAGAGAGACATCTTATAAGCCTTGCCGATTCGCCCCTGCTGCTGGCAGCGCTCGCAGATCTCCTGGAGCTCTTGCAGCATCACTGTCCCGGGATGCTCTCCGATGGCTGGGCATACCTTCATTCCCTGCAATCTCCTCACCGTCCCCTGGTTCCGTACCATCTGCCCGAGCCCCTTCTTCATAACGCCCTCCCTGGTTAAAGTTATCATCGATACGCCATGTTAAATGGCGTCCACCACCTCTCCGCTTATCTTGGGCTCGCCCATCTCGCAGGCAAGATTCAGCGCCCTTGCCGTGTAATTGTTGACCGTGAGCGGATAGGCATGGCTGATCTTGCTTCTACCGTCCCGGCTATTGCTAGTCAGTCGTCTACTTAAGGCTTCGAAGGCATCATCAGTAAAGATATCAGAGATCTGCTTGACTCCCACCCGCCTGAACTTCACTTCCAGGTACTCCCGGAGATGGCCATTGAGCCCCCGGATCTCCGCCACCTGCACCCGCCGTATCACCTCCCGCATGTCCACATTTTGCGCTTCATTGAACATGTGCTTCAGCTCGGTCTGACCGATCAGGATGATCCCTAACAGCTTTTTGTATCCATCTTCCAACTCATAGAAACGCTTGAGGAATTTCAGCGTCTGCACCTTGAGATCGTGCGCTTCCTCAACAATCAGGCACGCTTTGTACCCGCTCTTGGCCCTATCCAGCAGCAACCGCTGCACCTGCCGGGTCTTATCCTCCAACTTGCAGCGGCATTTCTCGCTGCTCACGTCCAGGATGATGGCGTCACAGATCGACCCAGCGGTCAGCCGGCCTTTGTCGATCATCTGCGGATAGATGATCAGGGTATCGCTATCCCGCTTTAGCGCCTCAACCACCTTGCGCCGCATCACGCTCTTGCCGCTTCCCACCTCGCCGATAATCGCCAGGAACCCGCCATGCTTGGCCGCGTCGAGCATGGAAGCCTCGATATAGCGATGCTCATCGCTCATGTATACGTCGGTATCCTTCTGGATATCGTCGATGAAGGGGTTGCGGAACATCTTGAAATGCCGTATTGCTTCCTGAGTGATCATCTCTACCTCTTTGTTGATGATTTTCTGTTCGGAGGCATCGGGTGCCGTCAATGCCCGATGTCTCCCCCGTGCGATCCGCTTGCCGTGACCCGCAGCCTTTGCGTCCCGCAGATCTTTACCCAGCGGGCACCAGATGTCGTTCAACCGTAAACCCCTTGCCCCCAGCCATTCCACAGCCTGACTGTTCCTGCCCACGATCAGCTCCATCGCCTCCGAGAATTTCGGCATTGTTCCGGGAATATATCCCCGATTCAGACAGAGATTGATGGTCGGGCGCGACACCTCGACCCCCATCTCATCCCGCATTTGCTCCGTCAACGCGGTCTGCACAATGCCGCAATCTATCACCAGCTGTTTCAGCACAATGGGCGTAAAATCCATGCCATACACCTTTGCCGTTTTCATTGGTCCTCCTTGGAGTATTCCGGAGACTCCCATATAATTTCGCACCACTCTCTGAGTGGAAAAGTTGCTATAAAATCGTTGAACGACAATGGATTCCCCCTGTGATGAACCCCCATTGGGCGCTTATCGTTATTAGGCAGTCTGAAGATAAAGGTCCGTTCAGTGCCGTATTCGTTATAACGATTTACAGTGAGCGTCCGTACCCGTTTACCACTGGTTGTTCTGGCCCACCCCCTCACACAGTTATCAAAATAACTAGCGCGCTTTCTCCTTTTTGTTGCCGTTTTCATTGGTCCTCCTTGGTCTTTTTCTTGGGATTCCATTCAGCAAACACCGCCCATACGACAACCAGCATCCATAACCCATCCGTTTTTTTGCCGTTGAGTTCAAGCGCCACTGTTCCTGCAATCAGGGCCGCAAAGGCTATCCCTTGTCCTATTATGTTCATGTGATTCTACCCTTCCATAGCCTGCGGCATCGAAACTTCGCGCCGCCGCCAATCCTCTCCGGCCGCCATGGCCGCCACCACCTCTTCCGCCCGCGCGGCCTCGATCGACTCGCCGTACTCATCACGCAACATCCGGTTGGTGGCGATATCCAGCATCACCCCGTTGGCCCGCAGTCGCTTGAACAGCTCCATGATCGGCAGTACCTTGGGTGTTTCCGTGCGTGCCACCTCCATCGGCGTCCCCCGCCGAGGCATGGGGATGGCCTTGATGTTGTCCGCCATGTGACCCATCACCTGCATGGTCGCGCCGAACGGAAGATCGTTCTTGCCCCGTTCCTCGCCGTAGGCCAGGTTCTCATTGGCCTTTTTGGTCTTTTGCACCAGGGTGTCGGGCTGGGCCTTGTATTCCTGGCCGATGATCGCCGCGTCGGCCGAGAAGCCGCCCGCCAGCTTGCCCACCGGTGAGGCAAGGTAGGTGGTGTCGTTATAGATCACCGCCACCTCGGGGTCATGGTAGGGACGCATTACCACCATCACCTTCTTGCCCGGGCGGATGCCCTCGACATGCTTCACCCGATAAGTCTCGCCCCGGAAGCTGATGGTGTTGTCGGCCGCCACCGTCCGTTCCACCTCGGGCTCGGCATACAGATCCCGGAGAATCGCGTCACCGGGTAGGTCCCGCAGCTGCTCTTCCTTGATACCCAACCAGCAGGCGCTCCGGCTCATATTGTGGCGGCGGTGGATCTGGCTGGCGTTGTAATAGGCCAGCCAATCCAACACCCAGGTGTTCAATTCCTCCACCGTGGTGGCCGGTTCAAAGCGCAGTTTGGATTCAAAGTGGGTCTCTACCAATTCCTGGGCGCACTCGGCCGATCCCTGGCGGCGGGGGTTGTGCGGCATGTTCTTGGGTATCTCGATCTCCAACCGCTCCAGCAGAGCCAGAATTCCCTTGGCGATGTTGGCCGATCCCGCATCCATCAGCAGGTAAAACGGCACCCCGCGCAATGGCATCTTCTCGTGATGACCGCCCCGCCAGGCGCTGCAGAGAAAATCAAAGGTCATTTGCGCGTTTTCGCCCTTAACGATGTAATATTTAACGAACAAATGGTGGCTGAAATGATCGACCAGTACCATCCGGCAGATATGATTCTTTATCTTCCCCATGTTGGCTGGTTTCTTCTCGTTATAGTCTCGCGCGTCGATCATCCGTAACCCCTTGCCGTTCTTGAGGTAATACTGGATGCAGATCGAGGCGTCGAAGACGTGCACATGGTTGGGATGGAGACTCGCCATCTTGATCGATGGTTCCACCGCGTTCAAAGCCGTACTGTTCATCTCCCGCTCCCGTAAGATCGCCTGCAGCCGGGCCTCCGAGATCTGCCCGGGCGCGATCACCTCGTTGTCAATCGCCATCTGCAGCGCCACCGAAAGCGGCATGATCGTGCCTTTGACCTGGCGGGCGCTCTCGGAGATCAGCGTCGAGACAAACTGCAACTGCTGATTGGTCAACCCGCTCTTGAGCGTGCCCTTGTCGGTCCTGGCGGCCCTTCCCGACTGGTAGCCGTGCTGCGCCGCGATCCGATAGAGGGTCGCCTGAGCCTTGCCGGTCAATTGCTGATATTCGGCAAGCACCTTGCTTTTCTCGCCGAATCCCGAACAAGCGAGCCGGCTAGCCATTTCCCGCGCCCACTCCATGGTTTAGTCCTCTCTGCCGGTACGCATGTTCGGGGGAACCCAGCCGTGGCCGTCAAGATCGGGATCGCCGTAGGTGTCGGCGGCGGTGTCGTAAGAGGCCCGGATGGAACGCATCAGCGCGTGCAGGGTGATCATCATCTCATTGGCCATCCGTGGGGTATACCCTTCCGGAAGCGGCCTGATCGACGGGTCAAATTGATTCAGATAGCCCTCAATGGTGACTCGGGCGTTCTGCATTTTCTGGATAAATTCTTTCTCGAATGCCTCCGGCCCCTTGGACTCGGCCTCTTTTTCGTATTTGGCCAGGTCTTTTTCTTGGCGGACAATCAGCTTCTGTTTGGACTCCAAGACTCGCTCGTTGGCGCGGATCGTGGCGGTTTTTTCTTCGATCTGGGCGTCTTTGGCGTCTAAGAGCCGCTCCAAAGCGAACTCAAGGTCCTCTTTTGATTCGGGGGAAAGGGGGATGCGTTCATCTCCGATCCAAACCTCACTATCAGAAACAAGCAAATTTCCTTCGTTGGTCAATTTGCGAAGCTTTCGAAGTTCGCGGTACCCGATTTGAAAATTGGAGACGGTCTCCAAAAATTGCATACCAAGCGCCTCCAAGTTCTGCAGCTGTTCATTGATGTGACGCGATCCGTAACCCATTGTTTCACAAAACTTTTCCCATGTTTCAGACCCGGGAATAGCTCGGTAAACCTTCGATTCTTTGAGCTGTTTCAATTGGACCAAACTGGAGACGGTCACCACTTTTTCAACCATATTGAACGCCTGGATGCGCCCGATAAACTGGTGGCATTCAGCTATCATCTGCTCCTTATCCTCTTGCCTTTGTAGAACATCCCTCTCTCGCTGCTGCTCCAAGGCCACCACATCCATTGCGGACTCTGAAACAGGGTCAAGGCTCTTTTTGTTTCGATCGTCTATCGCTTGTTGCAGGTTTTCTGGTAACGCCATCTCACTCTCCTAACAGTTGCAGATTTTGAGTATCTCCAGCGATTCTTGATCCAAGCTGCGCCTTCTTCCGCGCCCAGAACATCGCCATCCCCATGTCCAATTCCCATGCCCCGCCGACACAGCGTACCAGGCGTTCTTCTTCCAGAGTCGACAGATGGCACATAACCGTTCCGTGCGGCATATCCATGGCCCGCGCCAGATCCTGGCCGCTCACCGCCTCTTTCTGTTCGCTCAACTGCCGCAGGATATTAATGCTCACCCGCACAGCCTCGATTCGCCTATAACTTGTTGCCATCTTTCCCCTCTATCTCTTGCAGAAAAAGCCGTCGTTTCCGCTTCTCCTCTTTGATCTTCCGTTCCTGTTCATCCAAACGCTGGATCTCGGCCCGTAGGGCATCCGGTCCGGGCAACGCAAACAGCCCCGCCGTCTCCGCCATCATCCGCAAAGGGCCATGGTCCCCGGTCACTATGCAGAATGCAGGGAGGTATTCAGCCGGTATCCTGTGCCCTTCCTTGCTTTCCGCCGTCCATGAGTCGAGCTGGAACTTGCTGACCTCAACCCCCAACAGGTGGCTCATCTTCCCGGAAATCTCCCATCGTGAAAACGGGCATTGCTTGATGGCTTCTGACACCGACACCCGCAGCCGTTCTCTGATATTGGCAACCCCTTCTGCAGCCATCTCTGTTTCCGGCGCGTTCACTGCTGACTTCAGCACGTCCAGCAGACTCATCTGCCTCCCGTCGCCTCTGTCTATTTTTTTCACTCGCCTAGTCATTGACTGCCGGTTGCACGGATGCTAGGATGACAGCGGGTAGGACCTTCCTTTTCAATTCCCGCTCGTACTCACCGCGTTTCTTCCTGATTTCTCGTCTTATCAGAGTTCGCAAGGGTCGGCTGGAAGTAGGCCCGAAGCATTTTTCCACCGGCAAACCCACGAATTCGGCAATTTTCTGCTGAATGTGCGGTGTCTGGCGCGATCCTTTCACGTTCTTTTGCACCGGGTGCATGCTCATGCCGATCGCTTCGGCCAGTTTCTGCATGGTGACCCCGCGCAGCTTTAAGAGGTGTTGCAGGTTATTCATGTAAAGTCTCTAATCTGTTTAAATTGGGAGTTGTGAGCACCACGAGAAAACGGAAAGATGCAAAAAAACGACGCTATATCTTTATGGATTTCATTGTCCAAAGCTCTCTTCAATGACTTGCTGCCAAAAGGAGTTGTTTTCAAACTTGGCGGCACAGGGATGAAAAAAAGTGAATTTGCATTCTTGGTCCATAGAGAAACAAAGAGGGTTAATGCCGCTTTGATGTCCATGAGCTTTGCCGTTGACGAAAACGAGGTGCATGCAATCGTCGACGCCTTGTCAAAAGATACCGCCATCGTACTTTTCTCACGTTGGTCTCATCTTTTGGGCGAGTTAAGGAAGCTCGAAATCGACGAGCATTTTCCCTTATGGTTTCATCCGAGGCAAAAAGATCTTTGGCGAGCGATTTTTCTATCGATGATGGATGACATTCCAACTGCCACAGCTGCATGCAAAGCTCTTTGGCCGGGATTGTTTCAAGAATAGCCATGTCAAGTCTTGGCCATGAACCGCAGACTATTTTTGCTTGGTTTCTAGTGTCCATAATAGATGTCTCGTTTTTTTGGCTTGTTCCGACTACGTTTTGAAAATATATAGACTGCGTACGTGTATCAATACAGTCACGGACGTTACCTTGTCAACCTCAATCGTAATCTTTTATTTGTTTTTTCTTGAACCTATGGTCACAATAGAGCCATGAAAACTATCGGCGAAAGACTCCAATATCTAAGAAAAGGGATTTCTCGGGATAAATTCGCCCTTGCCATTGGCGTGAGCAAAACAACTATTGTTAATTATGAGAAAGGGTTAAGGTCACCAGACTTTAGTTTTCTTTCTAAAGTTTTGGAATTTAACCCAGAGATTGATCCGACATGGTTGCTTACTGGTGAAGGTGACAGCGAAAAAAAAACGATCACAAATGTTTCTAAATCTGTTTTGAAAGATGCTTGTACCGAGGAATCAATTTCTGAGAATACCTCTTTCGATTCGCTTGGAATGGTTGAAGGCATGGGGATGCTCACCAAGATCTACACTTCCGCTGACAATGTGTATATCAGGGCCATAAACGCCAACCTCATGGCCTTCTCGGATGCTGTTGAAAACAAGACGAAATCGAAGAGCCTGGAACAACGAGTGGTGGAAATGGAAGCCGATATGGCCGAGATGAAAAGCTATATTATGGAGATGAAACGGCAGGAAGAGGCGCGTGAAAAATTACCCGAAGAGGGACCATCATCCGAAAAGAAGGCAGCCTGATCTTTGTTAATTTCTAATGGCTTTTTTCGATGAGGGCATAAAAACCAAAGGAGGAAACGTGAAAAATATCGCAATCACGGCTTTTCTGGCCGTAACTCTGCTTATTTCAACAGCGTTCGCTGATACAGCTAACCCAACTTTCACAATTAATCAAAAGGGCGATCCAAAACTTGTTTCCAGGGCAAACACTTCCCTACCAAAAATAATAAAAGCCTGTCCTGGACTCGACCGCTATGCCGCCGATCTAACCGCGGCCAAAGTGAGTAAAAGCCCAACCGGTGATCAATATACAGAAGGGCTCTTGTTTGAATTTAAAGTGGCCGCTCGACCTCAACATCTTCCAAAACCGTTAAAGGTTTGGTCAATGGATAATAATTGTTTTCTTTACGTATCGAAAAATGAACATTCTATGTTGATTACCAAGCGGGCCTGCCATTCCATTTGCGAAGGTGTCTGGACAGAAAATGATCCTGAATCCTTTGGCCGAGAATTTATTCTTAAGTAACGTTCAACTTCATCAAGAAATGAAAAACAGGAATTGGGCTACTATCAAGTATCGTTTAAAGGCGAAACTATCACCCTGGCGTCAGAAAAATAATCCAAAATAATCCTTTTTTTTTACCAAAACCGCTTTCAAACATTTATTGACCGCCACCCATTTTTCAACCATTTTCAATCTCTCGTAAACCAACGTAAACCACACTTATCGCAATTCCTATGGTCTTGGTTTCTCACCCCCCTTCAACTTCTC
>Ga0265295_1001707_pt1 | contig 37565 bp, 40 predicted proteins | sample Munlansysbiofilm_FD_192503 | JGI IMG/M metagenome (GOLD analysis project Ga0265295, IMG submission 192503) | Leachate microbial communities from a municipal landfill in Southern Ontario, Canada - Methane capture system biofilm | ecosystem: Engineered > Solid waste > Landfill > Unclassified ... | reverse complement strand
GGTCACGTGGATCACGGTAAAACAACATTGACAGCAGCAATTTGTACCGTTCTGTCAAAAGAGTTCGGTGGTGAAGCGAGAGACTACTCACAAATTGATGCGGCTCCCGAAGAAAAAGCACGTGGTATTACCATTTCTACTTCACACGTAGAGTATGAAACAGAAGCCCGTCACTACGCACACGTAGACTGCCCCGGACACGCTGACTATGTTAAAAACATGATCACCGGTGCCGCCCAGATGGACGGTGCGATTCTGGTTTGTTCGGCCGCTGACGGCCCAATGCCCCAAACCCGTGAGCACATTCTGCTGTCACGTCAGGTGGGTGTTCCTTACATCATCGTGTTCCTGAACAAGGCCGACATGGTTGATGACGAAGAGTTGCTGGAACTGGTCGAAATGGAAGTTCGTGAATTGCTTAGCAAATACGATTTCCCTGGCGACGATACGCCTGTTATCAAAGGTTCCGCTAAACTGGCGCTGGAAGGCGACGAAGGCCCATTGGGCAAACAAGCCATCCTGGAACTGGCCAAAGCACTGGATTCTTACATCCCCACACCAGAGCGTGCCATCGACGGTACCTTCCTGATGCCCGTTGAGGACGTATTCTCTATTTCTGGTCGTGGTACGGTTGTTACCGGCCGTATCGAGCGCGGTATTGTTAAAGTGGGTGAAGAGATCGAGATCGTGGGTATTCGCGATACCGTCAAAACCATTTGTACCGGCGTTGAAATGTTCCGTAAACTGCTGGACGAAGGTCGTGCAGGCGATAACGTGGGTCTGTTGTTGCGCGGTACTAAACGTGAAGACGTTGAGCGCGGTCAGGTATTGGCCAAACCCGGTTCTATCAAGCCACACACCAAATTTGCGGCAGAGGTCTATATTCTGTCCAAAGAAGAGGGTGGTCGTCACACACCATTCTTCCAGGGTTACCGCCCACAGTTTTACTTCCGTACTACAGACGTAACCGGTACCATCACATTGCCAGCAGACAAAGAAATGGTTCTGCCCGGTGATAACGTCTCTATGGACGTAGAGCTGATTGCACCTATCGCGATGGAAGAAGGTCTGCGTTTTGCGATTCGTGAAGGCGGCCGTACTGTTGGCGCCGGTGTTGTTGCTAAAATCGCTGCTTAATGCATTATCTTGCGTGTAGTATTAAGTAATTAATGCTACAATGCTCAATTGCCTTGTCCTGTGGGCAAGGCAATTTGTTCTTTATATTGTTCTTTGGGAAATACAATGAAAAACCAAAAAATCCGTATCCGTTTGAAAGCTTTTGACTACAAACTGATCGATCAATCTGCAGCTGAAATTGTTGATACCGCCAAGCGCACTGGCGCGGTTGTACGTGGTCCAGTTCCACTGCCAACACGTATCAAACGTTTTGACGTATTACGCTCTCCACACGTGAACAAAACTTCTCGTGACCAGTTCGAGATCCGTACTCATCAACGCTTGATGGATATTGTAGATCCAACAGACAAAACAGTTGATGCATTAATGCGACTAGACCTGCCTGCAGGTGTTGACGTAGAGATCGCATTGCAATAAAATACTTGCTTCTTGGCGATCAAAGTTTACTAGATGGGTGCTTAGCTCAGTTGGTAGAGCGGCGCCCTTACAAGGCGTAGGTCACAGGTTCGACCCCTGTAGCACCCACCATCAAGTAATATCAAGAAAATACCGTGCCTGTGGCGCGGTATTTTTTTTCTTCTCCTGCTTTCGTTACGTTTTTTCTATACAGTCATAAGAACATCCGACAAGGGCTGCGCAATGGTATGTGCAAGGAAGGGTAATGGAATGTTTAACATGACACCAGAAAACCGTTATATTATTGGATTCGGTGGCGAGTAATGCCTGTGATTAATTTACCGTTTTGAACGTGTTTTTTATATGACTGTAAAAAATAAGCAAATAAAAACAAATGCAGAGCAGTCATATAAAATACCCCTCATAAAATGGTCATGATTGAGAAATGCGTTGATCCGCTTAGAAAATATTCATAAAACCTACCAAACAAAAGATAAAACCCTTCATGCTTTGTCAGGCATAGACCTGCAAATTGAAAAGGGTAGGATTTTTGGTATTATCGGCCGTTCCGGGGCTGGTAAAAGCACGCTTATCCGCATGTTGAACCTGCTTGAAAAACCAACGCAGGGCAAGGTATTCATTAATGAACGGGACATTACGGTTATTTCCGAGGCCCAGCTCAGGAAGGTGCGCCAGAAAATCGGCATGGTGTTTCAGCACTTTAACCTGCTCACTTCCCGAACGGTGCTGGATAATGTCTGCTTTCCCCTGCGGCTTGCCGGCCTGCCAAAAAAAGAACGTCACGAACGGGCCATTGAATTGCTGAATCTGGTGGGCCTGACCGACCATATTCACAAATATCCCCGTCAATTGTCGGGTGGCCAGCAGCAAAGGGTGGGCATTGCCAGGGCCTTGGCCAACAAGCCGGAACTGCTACTGTGCGATGAAGCGACCAGCGCCCTGGACCCAGAAACAACGCAATCCATCCTTGGCTTGCTGGCTGATATCAATAAACGGCTGGGTATTACCATCGTTCTGATTACCCATGGCATGGATGTGATCCGTTCCATTTGTGACCAGGTGGCTATTATTGATGGTGGCAAAATTGCGGAAATGGGTGAAGTGCTGGATGTGTTCCTGCATCCGCAGCATCCAACCACCATGGCCCTGCTATCGGAAAGCGGGGTGGATGCCAATAGCTGGCGGGATTTGGTTGAAGGCGTACAAGGACGCATTATCCGTCTTACCTACCGGGGAGTGGCTACGGCTCAGCCCCTGTTAAGCCAGGCAAGCCGGGATTTGAATGTAAACCTGAGTATTTTGCAGGGTGCGGTTGGTAAAATCAAGGATACACCTTACGGTCAGCTGGTGCTGGCGGTTAATAGTGCAGAAACGCAATACGAACCCCTGGCGGCATTCTTTAAATCACAGCAAGTTGAATATGAGGTATTAAGACCATGAACTGGGATAGGGTAGATTGGGCACTTATTGGAGAAGCAACCATTGATACCTTATTAATGACCGGTTGGTCATTATTATGGACGGTATTGATAGGTTTGCCGCTGGGGGTTTATCTATATTTAACCAGTGAACGGCAACTGCTTGAGAACAGGCTGGTTTATCAGGTACTGTCATTGATTGTGAACGTATTGCGTTCGGTTCCTTTCCTGATCTTGCTGATCGTACTTATTCCGTTTACCCGTTTTATCATGGGTAGTGCCCTGGGGGTCAGTGGCGCGATACCACCGCTGGTGGTGGGGGCTGCTCCGTTTTTTGCGCGGCTGGTTGAAAACGTATTGCGGGAAATTGATCCGGGTATCAACGAGGCCTGTAATGCCATGGGTGCCAACTCACGGCAAACGGTAATGTGGGCATTGCTGCCTGAAGCCACAACCGGCATTATCAGTGCCGTAGTGGTAACAGCGATTATGTTAATCAGTTATTCGGCCATGTCGGGCGTGATTGGTGGCGGTGGATTGGGTGATGTTGCTATCCGCTTTGGCTATCAGCGTTACCAGACCGAGGTTATGATTGTGACAGTGGTTGTTCTGATCGTGATGGTTCAACTGGTTCAGATGTTGGGCGATCGTTTGGTAGTTAAATTTAATCGAAAATAGCGTTGGAGCTTATTATGCAAATTAAAAAAATTATTGCGGGTCTATTATTGGCAAGTGGTGTTGTTGGCATGAATATGGCTGCCGCCAATGAAAAACTCAGTATTGCGGCGACACCGGTACCACATGCGGAAATTCTTGAGCATATCAAACCGGTTCTGGCCAAAGAGGGTATTGATCTGGAGGTTAAGGTATTTACCGATTATGTACAGCCCAACCAGCAGGTGGCCGATAAACAGATTGACGCCAATTTCTTTCAGCACAAACCTTACCTGGATACATTTAACAAAGAGAAAGGCACCAATCTGGTTTCGGTTGGCCTGGTGCATGTAGAGCCGTTCGGGGCCTATTCCAAAAAAATAACCTCAATTAATGATTTGAAAGAGGGCGCCCAGGTTGCGATTCCCAATGACCCGTCGAATGGTGCCCGTGCCTTGCTGCTGGTACAGCAACAGGGTCTGATCAAACTGAAAGACCCAAGCAATTTGCTGGCAACTTCCCGTGACATTATTGAGAACCCCAAAAAACTGAAATTCAGGGAGCTGGAAGCGGCAACATTACCCCGCGTGCTGGATGATGTGGATGTTGCTTTAATTAATACCAATTATGCACTTGAAGCTGGCCTGAACCCGACTAAAGATGCCTTGTTTATTGAAAATGCCGAATCTCCTTATGCCAACCTGGTTGCGACCATTCCGGAAAAAGAAAGCAGTGCGGAAATTGGTAAACTGCTTAAAGCCCTGCAAAGTGAAGATGTGAAAGCATTTATCGCTGAAAAATATAAAGGTGCGATTGTTCCTGCATTTTAAATTTATCGGATTTGCGCGTAAAACCCCGTCGTTCAGGGCGGGGAGGATGTCAAGCCATAAAGCCTTTGTTATTTTAGTAATGGCAAAGGCTTTGTGTATTCTGCTGCGGGTTTGGGCAGCAAAACTGCTTGTAACGGCTTAAGGTTCTTTTGCGGTTTACTGGTTATTTTCCCTGCTGGGAAAGTGCTGTTTGCATACTTCGGTTAACAGGCTGGACATTTTTTTATGCAGGCGGGTTGGAATCCGTTTAGATGAAATGCCCAGATAAAGCCGGTTAATGAGAGTGGGTGAGGTAATGGGGATGGCTTTGAACTGATTGCCCTGTTTGACAAGCGTTAATGAAAAGCGCGATAAAATCGCATAACCCATTCCTTCAGCGACCAGCTTCATGATAATCCCGATACTGTCAATTTCCCAGGCAATATTGGGTTTTAAATCCATTTTCAGCATTTCCTGTTCAAGTAGCATGCGAAAAGTGTTTGGCGGGCAGGGCGTGATCAGGGGAAGAGCGGCAACCTCTTTTAAAGTAATAGACTCCATGTTTTTTGTTAGGGGGGCATTTATGTCACAAATTAAAAACAGCTCTTCTTCAGCCAGTAAGTGGGTGTCAATATGCGCAGAGGCGGTTGGGTTATTCAGTAAGGCAATATCAATTCTGCCCAGATGGATGCTTTCTTCAAGATTGGCCGTCAGGGCTTCAATAATGGTCAGGTTTGCATCGGGGAGTTGCTCTTTGAAAGCCTTGACTACATCGACCGAGATCAATTTCACGAGTGTGGGGGGTATGCCCAGAAATACATGGCCATTCAGTTTGCCATCGGATAAACTCAAATCTTCGTAGGCAAGTTCAAGTTGTTGCAGGATGATCCGGCTGTGTTCAAGCAGTGTTTTGCCTGCATCGGTCAGGATGACGCCACGTCCATGCCGAATGAGTAAATTCTGGCGCAGCTCAATTTCGAGTTGTCGGATTTGCCTGCTTAATACGGGTTGTGCGACATCAATAACTTCAGCTGCGCGAGTATAACTGCCTAATTCCGCGACATGTGTAAAATACTTAAGCTGCTTGAGCTCCATGTGTCTTTACCTGTAGTAATAAGTATGCATAATTGTCATATCTAATAGATTTGATTGCGACTGTAATTTTATGCGTGACTGAATAATAATAAAACGCAGCTAAATACCCTGTCTGTTTGTAATCATAACAATATCTGGAGATGATATGCTCGCTCAACATACGATTCCTTGTATTTTAATGCGTGGTGGTACCTCAAAAGGACCTTTTTTCTATGCAAAAGATTTACCTGAAGAAATAATACAGCGTGATAAGGTATTGTTGGCAGCGGTAGGTTCGCCAGACAAACGGCAGATTGATGGTGTGGGTGGTGCGCATTCACTAACCAGTAAAGTCGGTATTGTTGATGTTTGTACCAACGGGAAGGCAGACCTGACTTTCCTGTTTGCCCAGCTTCAGCCCGAAAAGGATACTGTTGATACGGCACCAAACTGCGGCAATATGTTGGCAGGGGTGGTGCCATTTGCCCTGGAAAGAGGCCTGATTAAGGCACAGGGCGAAACCACGACCGTCAAGGTGTTAACCTTGAATACCGATATGGTCAGTGAAATAGAAGTACAGACACCGGGTGGTCAGATTACCTACGAGGGTGACGCCCGTATTGACGGTGTTCCCGGAACCAGTGCGCCTATCAAAATCAATTTTCTTGATGTGGCTGGCTCAGTTTGCGGTTCTTTACTGCCAACCGGTAACCAAATCGATGAGTTTGAAGTAGAGGGTTTGGGTACTTTGCAAGCGACTTGCATTGATAATGGCATGCCTATGGTGCTGGTTCGTGCGGCAGATGTAAACCGTACCGCTTATGAATCGGTGGCTGATCTGAATCAGGATGTGGAATTGAAAGCCATTATCGAGGACTTGCGTCTTAAGGCTGCGCGCAAAATGGGGCTGGGTGATGTATCGTCTAAAAATTATCCCAAAATGTGTCTGTTGAATAAACCTCTTCAGGGGGGGGCCATTCATACCCGTTGTTATATTCCACATACATGTCATGATGCAATTGGGGTTCTGGCGGCTGTTACCGTAGCGACCGCATGTGTCTTGCCGGAAACCGTTGCCAGCCAATTGACACAGGCCGACAGGGAAAGTGATTTGATGTCAATCGAGCATCCAAGCGGTGAATTTTCGGTCGAGCTTAGCTTGAACCCCGAAAACAAGACCGAGGTGTTAAGTGCTGCTTTGCTGCGTACTGCGCGTCCTTTAATGCGTGGAGATTTATACATTCCTTTTTCGGCCCTGAAATAAGAGCGGTCATTACTTTTTTTGAATGCAAAATTATTTAGGTATGCCATGAGAGCTATACGGTTTTGGTATACCTAATAGATGAATTATCGGCTTTTTTTAGTGCAAATAGATAAAGATAATAGGTGAATGCAATAAAAAGATAATTTTTTACTGGGTTTCCCTGTTTATCGGTGTCTTATTGGAATGTGACAGAAAGGGCCATCGTAGAAACAGCGTTGAACTCAGACAATAATAAATTTTTGAGACGCTCATGAGCAATACACAAATCAACATCCAGGAATTTTTTAATAAAAACCGGTTTTCAAAATTCCAGTTGCTTATTTTTATTCTTACTTTTTTAGTGGCTTTTTTTGACGGCTATGATACGGCTGTGATTGGCTATATCGCACCTAGTCTTTTGGGTGAATGGGGGCTTGAGCGTAAAGATCTTGCCCCTGTATTAAGTGCAGCCTTGCTGGGTCTGGCTATCGGGGCGATTTCTTTCGGTCCTGTTGCCGATAAGGTCGGGCGCAAAGTTGTTTTAATTACAGCGGTTTCCATCTTTGCTGTCGGAACCATTATTTCGGCTTATGCCACTTCACTTTTGCAACTTGAAATTCTGCGTTTTATTACGGGTGTGGGGTTGGGCGCGGCGATGCCCAATGCGGTAACCCTGCTCTCCGAGTATTGTCCCGATAACAAGCGTTCAGTCATTGTTAATACGATGTATTGCGGGTTTCCATTGGGGGCGGCGCTGGGCGGTTTCATTTCGGCATGGTTGATTCCTGCTTTTGGCTGGCGTTCAACCCTGCTTTTTGGCGGGCTGGCACCATTGGTTCTTGTGATTGTCATGATGTTGATGATGCCTGAATCAGCCAGATACCTGGTTGCCAAAAAACGCCCGGTTGCCACAATCCGTAAAATTATGGCCAAAATCCATCCATCTGCCCTGCAGGCTGATGCGTTTGTCATGACGGAAAACAATGTGGTACTGGATGACAGTAAAGGCGGTATTGCTGTTGTGATGTCAAGGCATTATAGGGCTGGTTCCATTCTGTTATGGATTTCTTATTTTATGGGGCTTCTGATTTTTTACAGTGTAATGAACTGGATGCCCGTGCTGTTCCGTGAAATTGAAATGTCACAGGGTACCGCCTCTATTGTGACCGGCCTGTTCGCGCTTGGTGGGCTTGGTGCTATTGTCAATGGCTGGTTCATGGACCGTTTCAACGCCAATAAGCTGATTGCTTTCTTTAGCTTGTTAACGGCAGGGTCAGTTGCCTTTATTGGTGTAACCGTGAATATGCACATGGCTCTTTTGATCGCGGTGGTAATTTTTGCCGGGATCGTCATGAATACGGCACAAAGTTCCTTGCCAGCGCTGGCGGCTGCATTTTACCCTACGCAGGGACGCACTACCGGTGTTTCCTGGATGTTGGGAATTGGCCGTTTAGGCGGTATTGCCGGTTCTTTTCTGGTGGCCTGGCTGGTTTCCAAGGAATTCAGCCTGGAAAATATTTTTTATATTTTAGGTGTGCCCGCTCTGATAACAACTGTTTGCCTGTTATTGAAACAGTCAATTTATGGTGAGCAGCGTAAAAGCGCAACGAATACGGCTAATTAAGTCGCGGTGGATAATCGTGCAACTGCCTGATGGTTGTACGGCAATTTTTGAAAGGATTAAATATATGAGTTTAATTATTGATTGTCATGGTCACTATACTACGGCCCCGGCCCAGCTGGAAGCATGGCGTAACAAGCAGATTGCGGCCATTAAAGATCCATCGCTGATGCCTAAAGTGTCAGATCTGAAGATTAGCGATGATGAAATTCGTGAGACACTAGAGAAAAACCAGTTGAAATTAATGAACGAGCGCGGCTCCGACATAACGCTGTTCTCTCCTCGTGCCAGCTTCATGGCTCACCATATCGGTGATTTTCAGGTGTCATCTACATGGGCGGCTATTTGTAATGAGCTGTGCTACCGGGTTTCCCAGCTCTATCCAGACCGTTTCACGCCGGTTGCCATGTTGCCTCAATCTCCGGGCGTGCCTATTGAAACATGTATTCCTGAACTGGAACGCTGCGTGAATGAATACGGGAATGTGGGTATTAACCTTAACCCCGATCCATCAGGTGGTCACTGGACTTCTCCTCCATTAACAGACCGTTACTGGTATCCGATTTATGAAAAAATGGTTGAGTATGATATTCCTGCCATGATTCACGTCAGTACCAGTTGCAACCATTGTTTTCATACCACTGGCGCACACTACCTGAATGGTGATACCACCGCTTTCATGCAGTGCCTGAGCGGTGACCTGTTTAAAGACTTCCCGACGCTGCGTTTCCTGATTCCGCATGGCGGTGGTGCAGCCCCATATCACTGGGGCCGTTTCCGTGGCTTGGCAATGATGATGAAAAAACCCGAGCTTGAAGAGCATTTGTTGAACAATATTTTCTTTGATACTTGCGTTTATCATCAGCCGGGTGTGGATCTGTTGCTTGATGTCATTCCACATGACAACGTTTTGTTTGCGTCTGAAATGATTGGTGCCGTACGTGATATTGACCCGCGCACCGGTTTTTATTTTGATGATACCAAACGGTATATTGAAGCCAGCAATCTGACCGCAGAACAAAAGCACCAGATTTACGAAGGTAATACCCGTCGCGTGTTCCCGCTTCTTGATAAACAATTAAAAGCTAAAGGATTGTAAAAATGGATGTCACATTAAATCAGTTAGGTGTAGTTAAACGCAATATTCAACGTGCTGATCCTGCCGTAGTCGCCCGTTTGGGCGCTTTGGGCGTTGCTACCGTGCATGAGGCAATGGGTCGTATTGGTTTAATGAAAACCTATATGCGTCCTATTTACCCGGGTGCGAAAATTTGCGGTACTGCCGTTACCATTCTTCTGCACCCTGGTGATAACTGGATGATGCACGTTGCGGCAGAGCAATTGCAGCCGGGTGATGTTGCGGTTGCGGCCTGCACCAGCGATAACGCAGACGGTTTCTTTGGCGATTTGCTGGCGACGTCATTCCAGGCCCGTGGTGCCAAAGGCCTGATCATTGATGCCGGTGTACGTGATGTGGATGTCTTGCAGGAAATGGGTTTCCCCGTATTCAGCAAGGCGATTAACGCAAAAGGTACTATCAAGGCAACCCTGGGTTCGGTAAACGTTCCGGTTATTTGTGCCGGTGCATTGGTTAATCCGGGTGATGTGGTTGTTGCCGATATCGATGGCGTGGTGGTGGTGCCTCGTGAAAAAGCGGAAGAGGTGGCTGCAGCCGCTGAAAAGCGCGAGTCTTTTGAGGGTGAAAAACGCGAAAAGCTGGCTTCAGGTGTATTGGGGCTGGATATGTACAATATGCGTGAACCGCTTGAAAAAGCCGGTTTGAAATATATCGATTAATGGGTGCCAGTATGAAATTTGAAGTCACTCCCGGCTGGTTGGCCTATCATCCGGCACCTAGTAAGCCGGCATTCAAATTGCCAGCGGGTGCAGTAGATGCGCATTGTCATGTATTTGGTCCTGGCGAGCAGTTTCCCTATGCACCCGAGCGTAAATATACACCTTGCGATGCTTCCAAAGACCAGTTGTTTGCGTTGCGCGATCACTTGGGTTTCAGCCGTAATGTGATTGTGCAGGCAACCTGCCATGGCAAGGATAATCGTGCCCTGGTCGATGCGCTTGAAGCATCCAATGGCCTGGCACGTGGTGTGGCAACGGTATCTTCAGATATTTCCGAAGAAGAGCTGCAGGCAATGCACAAAGCGGGTGTACGTGGTGTACGCTTTAATTTTGTGAAGCGCCTGGTAGACTTCACGCCCAAAGAAGAATTGCTGAAAGTGGCCAATAAAATCGCCCCTTTGGGCTGGCATATTGTGGTCTATTTTGAAGCACAGGATTTGCCAGAACTATGGGACTTTTTTACCGGCCTGCCAACCACGGTTGTGGTTGATCATATGGGGCGTCCAGATGTTGCCAAACCGGTTGACGGTGAAGAGTTCAACCTGTTTGTTAAACTAATGGAAGCGCATCCGAATATCTGGTCTAAACTGTCCTGCCCGGAACGCTTAAGCATAACGGGCCCCAAAGCGCTGGATGGCGAGCAGAATGCTTATACCGACGTGGTTCCGTTTGCGCGTCGTTTAATGCAGCAGTTCCCTGACCGTGTGCTGTTTGGTACAGACTGGCCCCACCCCAACCTGAAAAACCACATGCCTGATGACGGTTTGCTGGTTGATTATGTTGTGCACATTGCGCCCACTGAAAAAGAGCAGCAACAGTTATTGGTGGATAACCCCATGCGTTTATACTGGCCCGAAGAAACTGGCGCCACGTTAAAAGGAGAATAAATATGGCATTGGAAAAACCTTACAAGGATATTCCCGGAACGACCATTTTTGATTCAGAGCAGTCCCGTAAAGGCTATCACTTGAATCAGTTTTGCATGTCCCTGATGAAAGCGGAAAACCGCGAACGTTTCAAGGCCGACGAGCGTGCCTATCTTGATGAATGGCCCATGACTGAAGACCAGAAACTGGCCGTGATGTCACGTGACCTTAACCGCTGCATGGAACTGGGCGGTAATATTTATTTTCTGGCTAAAATCGGTGCGACCGATGGCTTGTCATTCCAGCAAATGGCAGGCAGCATGACCGGCATGACCGAGGAAGAGTACCGTGAAATGATGCTGAAAGGCGGCCGTTCGCCCGAAGGTAACCGGTATTTGCATGAGCAATCTAAATAATTATCAGGAAAACATCACATGGCAAAGATAAATGCAAGTGTTTATACGTCTCATGTGCCAGCCATTGGTGCTGCACTTGATTTGGGTAAATCGGAAGAGCCGTACTGGAAAAAAGTTTTTGACGGGTACGAGTTTTCCAAACAATGGATTAAAGAAAGCAAACCGGATGTGATTTTCCTGGTTTATAACGATCACGCAAATAACTTCAGTCTTGAGTTGATTCCTACTTTTGCCCTGGGAACAGGTGAATCCTTTGAGCCTAGCGATGAAGGCTGGGGAAAACGTCCGGTTCCAACCGTGCAGGGACACCCTGATTTGGCCGCGCACATTGCCCATTCGGTTATCCAGGATGACTTTGATTTAACCCTTTGCAATAAAATGGAAGTGGATCACGGTCTTACCGTACCCTTGTCATTGATGTTCGGCCAGCCGGAAGAGTGGCCTTGTAAAATCATTCCGCTGCATGTAAACGTTGTGCAGTATCCCGTACCCTCAGGCAAGCGTTGCTATGAGCTGGGTAAGGCGATCCGTCGTGCTGTAGAGTCTTACGGTGAAGACCTGAATGTCCAGATTTGGGGCACGGGCGGTATGAGTCACCAATTGCAGGGGCCACGCGCAGGCCTGATCAACGCCGAATGGGATAATAAGTTCCTTGACCGCCTGATTAATGACCCGGAAGATTTATCAAAAGTATCTCACGTCGAATATGTGCGTGAGGCCGGTTCAGAGGGTATTGAACTGGTTATGTGGCTGATCGCCCGGGGGGCGATGGATGAAGGCAAAACACCGAAAGTGACCCATCGTTTCTTTCATGTTCCTGCTTCCAATACAGCGGTAGGCCATCTGATTCTTGAAAATCAGGAAGACTGATACCGTAGCGTATTCATTGGCATTGACGGTGCATTAGTAACCGTTAATGCCTGAAGTAATTTAACCATATATCCACGGAGATCATATGCAAAAAGTTAAAGTTGCATTGGTTGGCGCGGGTGCTTTTGGTATTAAGCATCTTGACGGCCTGAAAAACATTCCCAATGCTGAAGTGACTTATGTTGTTACCAGCACCAAAGAAAAAGCACAGGATGTCGCTGGCAAATACGGCATTGCCAATGCCACAGACAACCTGGATGAAGTATTGGCATCCGCAGATGTTGATGCTGTTATTTTGTGTACACCAACCCAGATGCATGCGTCACAAACACTTGCCTGCCTTAAGGCTGGCAAGCATGTACAGGTTGAAATTCCATTGGCCGACAACCTGGCTGACGCTGAAGAAGTCCTGCGTGTGCAAAAAGAGAAAAATCTGGTTGCCATGGTTGGGCATACACGTCGCTTCAACCCAAGCCATCAATGGGTTCATAACAAAATTGTGGCAGGTGAGCTGAATATCCAGCAAATGGATGTGCAAACTTATTTCTTCCGCCGTACCAATACCAATGCATTGGGTCAGCCACGTTCCTGGACCGATCACCTTTTGTGGCATCATGCTGCACACACGGTAGACCTGTTCCAGTACCAAACCGGTTCCAAAGTGGTCAAGGCCAATCTCGTTCAGGGGCCCATTCACCCGACTTTGGGTATTGCCATGGATATGTCCATTCAGCTGCTCACTGAAAGCGGTGCGATATGTACCCTGTCATTGTCATTCAACAATGATGGCCCATTAGGCACATTCTTCCGTTATATTTGTGACAATGGTACTTACATTGCCCGTTATGATGATCTGGTAACCGGCAAGGAAGAGGCAATCGATGTTTCCAAGGTTGATGTTTCCATGAACGGCATTGAGTTGCAGGATCGTGAGTTCATTTCTGCGATTGTGGAAGGGCGTGAACCCAATTCAAGTGTTGCTTCGGTCATTGAGTGTTACCGCACTTTGGCTGCATTGGAAGCACAGCTGGGTTAATACCGGTAATAATATAATGCGTGCCCCTGAATGAGCTTTCATCCAGGGGTATTTTTATGTGTAAAGGATAATTAATGAATACTCAGCGGACAATAGGTGGCCAATCGGTTTTTGCAATTGGTCTGGGATGCATGAATTTAAGCCATGCTTATGGTGTTGCGCCCGATGAGCAGGCAGGGCGTGCCTTGCTTGAACAGGCTTTGGCAGAGGGAATCAACCATTTTGATACGGCCACCTTGTATGGTTTTGGCAAAAATGAAAGTCTGGTTGGCAAGGTGCTTAAACCGCATCGGCAAAATATTTTTCTGGCCAGCAAGTGCGGTATGGGGCCGGTTGATGGCAAACGGGTCATTGATGGTCGCCCGGAAACCCTTAAACGGCAATGCGAAGAATCGTTGCAGCGCTTGCAAACCGATGTGATTGATCTTTATTATTTGCATCGATGGGATAAAAAAGTGCCTATTGAAGAAAGCGTAGGTGCTTTATCCGAGCTGGTGAGCGAAGGTAAAATACGCTTTATCGGTTTGTCTGAAGTCTCGGCGGCAACGATTAAAAAAGCCCATCAGGTGCACCCTGTGACGGCAGTACAAAACGAATATTCGCTTTGGTCACGCAACCCCGAGTTGGGCGCACTTGCGGCCTGCCGTGAAATAGGTGCCAATCTGGTGGCATTCAGCCCGGTTGCACGCGGTTTTCTGGGCAACAAATTGCATGATTTGTCTGTTTTGCCAGAGAATGATATTCGTTTGAATATGCCCCGCTTCAGTGCCGAAAATTACCCCCTGAACTTACGCTTGCTGGCCGATTATGCCGAGTTGGCCAAGGAAGCCAATTGCACACCGGCACAACTGGCGTTAGCCTGGTTACTGGCCCAGGATGAGCAACTTATTCCTATTCCTGGCACCACCAGGCCTGAACATTTGCTGGAAAATATTCAGGCAGCTTCATTAAAAATTGATGCGGCTATCCTGGCAAGGGCGGGGCGCTTGATTAATCAGGAAACGGTGGTGGGTAACCGTTATGCAACGGCAACGCTTGCGGAAATTGACACGGAAAGCTTTGCGTAACGTGTTAAGGCAGCGGCCGTAAAAAAGCGATCCCGAATAAGGTTTCGGGATCGCTTTTTGTTACTTGCCTTAAACCGTTGGCGGCTTAGTAAGGCAGGCCAGTATAGTTTTCTGCAAGCAGTTTGGCGCCATATTCAGAGTTTAGTAATTGATTGAATTCGGCTTCCTGCATTTTTTCATCCCAGTCATCAATGTGGTCGAAAGTGTGCAGCATTTTGGTCATGTACCATGAGAAGCGCTCTGCGCCCCAAATGCGTTTCAGGCAACGTGCCGAGTAATTGTCGATACCGGCTTCGCTCTTGTTTTGATAGAAATCCAGCAAGGCATCAGAGAGATACAGAACATCACTGCCGGCCAGGTTCAGGCCTTTGGCACCGGTAGGTGGCACAATGTGGGCGGCATCACCGGCCAGGAACAGCTTGCCATAACGCATGGGTTCAGTGACGAAACTGCGCAATGGGGCAATGCTTTTTTCAAGGCTTGGGCCGGTTACCAGGTTGGCGGTAATTTCAGGCGCCAAACGGGCTTTCAGTTCTTCCCAGAAACGCTCATCGCTCCAGTCTTCGATTTTATCGGTAAGCGGAACTTGCAGATAGTAACGGCTGCGTGTTTTAGAGCGCTGGCTGCACAAAACAAAGCCGCGTTCATGTTTGGCATAAATAAGCTCTTCGGACACCGGAGGGGTATCTGACATCAGGCCCAGCCAGCCAAAAGGATAAACACGCTCATATTCTTTCAGGATATGGGCGGGAATGGTAGGACGTGAAACGCCGTGGAAACCATCACAACCAGCGATAAAATCGCAATCAAGGCGGTGTTCCTGGCCGTCTTTGGTGTAAGTGACATAAGGTGCGGCAGAGTCAACGTCATGCAATTTGACATCTTTGGCTTCATAAATGGTGGTTGCGCCAATTTCTGCACGGGCTTCCATTAAGTCACGGGTGACTTCTGTCTGACCGTATACAACCACGTTGCGGTTAACCAGTTTTTTAAAGTCGATGCGATGTTGCTGGCCGTTGAAAATAATTTCACAACCCTCATGAACCAAACCCTGTTCTTTCAGGTTTTTGGTAACCCCTGCGCGTTCAAGGCCGTCAACCACAACGCTTTCCAAGACACCGGCACGGATACGGCCTAAAACATATTCACCGGTCTGACGTTCAAGAATGATGTTGTCAATACCGTTTTTAGCAAGAATTTGCCCTAATAAAAGACCCGAAGGGCCGGCACCAATAATGGCTACTTGAGTACGCATGGTTTCTCCTTAGCTGATTTTTAAAATGATGTTTTCATTATCAAAAAAAGAAACATATAAAAACACTACTAAACTGTACTAGCAGTTATGTTATTTTATGCGTACGATAGCTGTTTTTAGCTGAAGAAAGATTGGAACGGGATAACGAGTGCAAGAATTAAATTCAATTTATATGTTTGCCGGGTTGCTGCTGGCAGCATTTGGAGTGGGTGCTTTGCTGGTTTTTACCGTGATGCAATTAAGCCTCAACCGCTTTAAAACACGGGCTTTTCTGCTTGAAAACCAATTGCAGGATCTTGATGCCCAGCGTGATGAACAGCAGTTTGCTTATCAGGCATTGCAACAGGATTTCAAAGCGCTGGATAGTGAGAAAGATGCATTGGATAAAATGTTGTCAGGCAAAGAAGCCGAACTGTATTTAACTAAAGAACAATTGATCCAGATCATGGAGCAAAAGCAACAGCTTGCTTCTGAACTGCAGCTTGCACTGCTGAAAACAGCGGATCTTGAAAAAGAAAAAGTGTTTTTACAGACTCAGTATCAGCAAAAGGAAGAAAACCTGAGTGAGCTTAAAAATGCCTTTAATCAATCACGGCAATTATTGAGTACCGAATTTGAAAACCTGGCCAATAAGATTATGGATGAAAAAAGCCAGGTGTTTTCAGTGCAGAATCAACAGGCTATGGATGGTCTGTTAAAACCGTTAAAAGAAAAACTGGAAGGGTTTCAGAACCGTGTCAATGAAGTGCATGACCAGTCGTTAAAAGGTCATACTTTGCTGAATGCCCATCTACAGCAGGTGATGGAGATGGGCTTGAAAATGACGCAAGATGCGCAGGGGCTGGCAAAAGCCCTGAAAGGTGACAAGAAAATGCTGGGTAACTGGGGGGAAATGCAGCTTGAGCGGGCCTTGCAGGCAGCCGGTCTGGTAAAAGACGATCACTATCGCATGCAAGTGCATTTTCGGGATGAGCAGGGGCAAAACCAGTTGCCCGACTGCATTATTTATTTACCCGATGGCAAGCATATGGTGATTGACAGTAAAGTATCGCTGAATGATTACCAGCAGGCGGTTGCCGCCCCAGACGAGCGTGGCATGCGGGTTTCACTGGATGCCCATGCCAAGGCAGTAAAAAATCATATAGACCAGTTATCTGACAAAAACTACAGCCGTCTGAACGGGATTAACAGCCCGGGGTTTGTTTTTATGTTCATGCCGATAGAAGCCGCCTATATCGAGGCGCTTAATCATCCATCGGGCCTGTTTCAGTATGGTTATGAAAAGGGCGTGATTCTGGTTTCACATACCACCCTGATGCCGGTGTTAAGAACGGTGTCATATCTGTGGATGATGGAACGCAGCAACGAACAGGCGCTGCAGATTGGCAACAAGGCAACAGAAATATATAACCAGGTTGCCAGGGTTGCCGAGCATTTATCCCGCCTTGGCGGGACCCTGAATACCGCCGGCACCCATTACAATGCGGTGATTGCCTCATTTGCCGGAAAGCAGGGCCTGATTGGCAAGGTTGAACGTTTCAACGAACTGTCGGCCAGGGCCAGCCGCAAAATGGTTCCTCCGGAACCGATTCATCCGGATTTTGATGCCAGCCGCCTGGGCGCCGTACTGGAGAGCGGTACGCCGCAGCATGAAAAAGAATTGGCCGGACTCAATAGCGGTCAATCGCCTGTTTGAAACGCCAGACCCCTTCAGTAATCTTTTCTTCATTACTGGTGGCAAAAGATAATCGAAAAGCGCCCTGATGGCCCTGCAAAAGCAAAATCAGAAGACATCATCAGACCTTAGTCATGGGTTATGCAGATGCTTTCTGGCAAGAAAGCATCTGCTTCAGGGTCGTATTAATTAATCATCACCAAATTTCACGCCTTGTGCCAATGGCAACTCACGGGAGTAGTTGATGGTATTGGTCGCGCGGCGCATATAGCCTTTCCAGGCATCGGAGCCTGACTCACGGCCACCCCCGGTTTCTTTTTCGCCACCGAAAGCACCGCCAATTTCAGCGCCCGATGTGCCAATATTGACATTGGCAATGCCGCAGTCTGATCCGGCGGCCGACATGAAGTATTCGGCCTCAAGCAGATTGGTGGTGAAAATGGCGGAAGACAGGCCCTGGGGTACATCATTTTGCAAGGCCAGGGCCTCTTCGAAGGTGTCATAGCGCATGATATACAGGATAGGGGCAAAGGTTTCGTGTTGCACGACCTCTGTTTGTGCCGGCATTTCAACAATAGCGGGTTCTACGTAATAGGCATTGGGAAACTGCTCTTGCAGGACGCGTTTGCCGCCCGTGACAGTGCCGTTTTGTCCGGTTGCTTTTTGCAGGGCGGATTGCATGGCATCGAAAGCGGCCTTGTCAATTAAGGGGCCGACCAGTGTGCCCTCTGCCAGGGGGTTGCCAATAGGCAAGGTGCGATAGGCTTTTTTCAGGCGTTCGGTAAGTTCGCTGACAATACTGCTGTGCACAATCAGGCGGCGGGTAGTGGTGCAGCGTTGCCCGGCAGTGCCGACGGCACCAAAAACAATGCCCCGCACGGCCATGTTGAGGTCTGCCGTTTCACTCACAATAATGGCATTATTGCCACCCAGTTCAAGAATGCTGCGACCAAAGCGGGCGGCTACTTTGGGGCCCACTTCACGGCCCATCCGGGTGGAGCCGGTGGCGGAAACCAGGGCAACTTTGGGATTATTAACCAGCATCTCACCGGCTTCCCGTTGGCCAATGACTAATTGGGACAGATGGGCCGGTGCATTGCCAAATTTTTGCAAGGCCCGTTCCAGCAGGGCGTGGGTGGCCAGTGCGGTAAGTGGTGTTTTTTCAGAAGGTTTCCAGATCACGGCATTACCGCAAACCAGGGCAAGGGCGGTATTCCATGACCAGACGGCAACCGGAAAGTTAAAGGCGGTAATCACGCCAACAACCCCGAGCGGATGCCAGGTTTCCATCATGCGATGGCCGGGGCGCTCTGAAGCGATCGTGAGGCCATAGAGCTGACGGGACAGCCCAACGGCAAAATCGCAGATATCAATCATTTCCTGGACTTCACCCTGGCCTTCGGCAATGATTTTACCGGCTTCAATGGAAACCAGTTTTCCAAGTGCTTCTTTATTGGCGCGTAATTCTTCACCCAGCAGCCGGACCAGCTCACCCCGGCGTGCTGCCGGTACCTGTCGCCATTGCGTGTAAGCTGCATGGGCATGGTCAATGGCGGTGCTTACTGCTGCAGAAGACTGTTCAGTGACATTGGCAATAGAGGCGCCATCGATGGGTGAATAAACGGGCAGGCTACCTTCCTGTAAAGAAGAAATGTTGACGCCTAAAGAGATGAGCAGTTCTTGGGTTGGATTCATTGCCGGGTTCCTTTGTGAATCATCAGGGTCAGCCCCACGTTTTACATGACTCTGCTCGGCAGGGCAACGAAAAAATGGCAGGATAGGTGAGGCGCTCAATACAAACAGATTAACAACTAGATTAACAATTGACTTTCCTAAAGTCAAAAAATTTCTTATAAGAAATCAAAATAAATAAAAGTGTTTTTCCTTGGTTTTTAATTGTTGCAATGCAAAATATATTGTTTTATATCAATGAATTATAAATTTATATTAGATGGTTGATTTTTTAAATTTCAATCGTTTTTATAGGGTTATCCTGATAAAAAATACCAAAAAATCAATAAAATCGCGTCTTGTTTTTTTACGGATTACAAATTAATTTTCTTTTGGATTATGAATAAGTTATTGATTAACAATGGGGATATTATATTTTTATTTGTCTTTTAAAGAATTAGGTATAAATAACGATTGACGCCAAATTTTTCTTATGAGAATTTACAGTTATTCAGTTATTCAGTTATTCAGTTATTTGTAATGAGACATTGCATGAAAAACTGTTTTGATGTAGTGGTCGTTGGTGGTGCCGCAACAGGAAGTGCCCTGGCTTATTTTTTAAGCGCCTCCCGCTCGTTTAAAGGCTCTGTTCTGGTTATTGAAAAAGATGCGTCTTATCAGAGGTGTGCGACTGCCTTGTCGGCAGCCTCCATACGGCATCAATTTTCTACGACAGAAAATATCCAGATGTCGCAGTTTGGTAGCGAATTTCTGTACCGCCTTGGAGAAACCCTTGAGGTGGAGGGTGAGCAGCCCGACGTGAACTTTCATGAAGCGGGTTATTTGTTTCTGTCCACCCCGCAGGGATATGAAACCCTGAAAGCAAACAATGCGTTGCAACGTGCCTTGGGGGCACAAATTGTGTTGTTGTCAGGCCAGCAATTGCAAGACAGATATTCATGGCTGAATGTGTCTGATTTGGCCGGCGGTTCGTTGGGCCTGAAGGGAGAGGGGTGGCTGGACGCCTATGGCATGATGCGGGCTTTTCGTCGCAAGGCCATTTCCCAGGGGGTTAGTTATATAGAAAATGAAGTGGTGCAGGTGCATCGGGAAGGCGCACGGGTAAGCAGTTTAACGCTGAGTAATGGTGACACTGTCTCTGGTGGTGTTGTGGTGAATGCTGCGGGTACCGGGGCCATGCAATTGGCCCGTCAGGCTGGTATTGAGTTGCCGATAGAATCGCGCAAACGCAGTGTTTTTTATGTGACCTGCCCCGGGACAATCAATGATTGTCCCATGCTGATTGACCCCAGCGGTGCTTATATCCATCCTGAAGGAGAAGGGTTTATTTGCGGCATGCAGCCACCCCCCGACCAGGATCCCGAGTGTTTTGATTTTGAGGTGCAATATCCGCTGTTTGATGAGTACCTGTGGCCAATCCTGGCGCATCGGGTGCCTGCCTTTGAAGCCTTGCGCTGTGAGCATGGCTGGGCCGGCCATTACGATTACTGCACCTTCGACCAAAACGTGATTCTTGGGTATCACCCCGATATCAATAATATGGTTTTTGCTAATGGTTTCAGTGGTCACGGCATGCAACAATCACCTGCAGTAGGTCGTGGTCTTGCCGAGTTGATTGAATTTGGCGAATACAAAAGTTTGAATTTGAAGCGTTTGGGTTGGGAGCGGGTGTTAACCAATCAACCCATTATCGAGAAGAACGTCTGGTAGTTCACATTCGTATTAAGCAGTCAGTCCGTTGTATAGCGTAGTTTTTTAATAATGTTTCTTGTTTTGCAAGGAACCATGCTGGTCAATTTCAGGAGAAAAGCATGAATAAAGGATTTAAAAAGCTTTTTATTGCAGCAGCACTTACTACCGCTTTGTCTGCGCCCGCCCTGGCAGAAGAGTTTATCAAGATTGGCCTGGGTGCGCCCATTACCGGTGGCAGTGCCGCATTTGGCAAGCAATTGCTGCTGGGGGCTGAATCCGCCGCCGAAGCCATTAATGCGAAAGGGGGCGTTAACGGTAAAAAAATCAGAATTATCCAGGGAGATGATGCCTGCGAACCCAAACAGGCGGTCGCCGTAGCCAACCGTTTTGTTGACCAGGAAAAAGTGGATGCCGTTGTGGGTCATTTCTGCTCTTCCAGTACCATTCCCGCTTCAGAAATTTATGATGAGGCCAATATCCTGAACGTGACGCCCGCCTCAACTAACCCCAGGGTGACTGAACGCGACCTGACAACGCTGATTCGTGTTTGTGGCCGAGATGACCAGCAAGGAGAGGTGGATGCAAAATTCATTCATGAAAACCTGAAAGCCAAGCGCATTGCGGTGATCAATGACAAGGACACCTATGGTGTCGGTTTGGCCAATGCCACCCGTGATGCCGCGAAACAGCTGGGCGTCGAGGTCGTGCTTGAAGATGGCGTGACCCGTGGGGAGCGTGATTACAACGCATTGGTTACCAAGATCAAGGCCTCGGATGTGGACGCTGTTTTCTTTGGCGGGCTGTATGCCGAAGCGGGTCTGCTAGTCAGGCAAATGCGTCAACAGGGTTTAACGATTCCTTTCGTTTCCGATGATGGCATTGCGGATCCGGCTTTCGTTACGGCGGCCGGGGGCATTCCGTTTGCCGAAGGGACTTACATGAGCTTTCTGAAAGACCCCCGTGGTGAGCCGGCAGCCCAGGAAGTTATGCTCAAATTGAAAGAAAAAGGCAGTGATGCCGAGGGCTTTACCCTGTATTCTTATGCCGCTGTTGAAGCCATTGCGGCGGCCATGGATGCTAATAAGGGTGTGAAAGACGGTACCGTACTGGCTGACTGGATCAAGAACAATGACATTGATACGGTGCTGGGACGCAAAGGCTGGGATGAAAAAGGTGATCCGAAAACCAATGACTTTATTATTTATGTCTGGAACAAGGAAGGGCAGTATGAGCCTGTTCAATAAAGTGATTTAACCTTGCCGCGTTGCCTGTTACCCATGGGTAACGCGGTACCTGAATGTCTTTATCGACAAGGTAGGTGTTAAATGGAATGGCATATTTTAAGCCAACAGATCGTCAATGGCATTTCTCTGGGTTCCATCTATGGGTTGATTGCCATTGGCTATACCATGGTTTATGGCATCATTGGCATGATCAACTTCGCGCATGGCGACATTTATATGGTCAGTGCGTATATTACCGCGATCGTGTTTGCCGTCGTGACTTTTCTGGGCGTTGACGCGGTGGCGCTGTCCCTGTTGATCACGCTGGTTATTACCATGGCTATCACCGGGCTTTATGGCTGGTATATAGAAAGAACCGTGTACCGGCCCCTAAGAACCACCAACCGCCTGGCACCATTAATTACGGCAATCGGGGTTTCATTGCTGCTGCAAAATTATGTGCAGATCAGTCAGGGGCCCAATGTGCAGGGGGTGCCATCGTTAATCCCGGGCGGTTTTACGATCGGAACGGCTGATGAGTTTTTCCGGATCCGTTACATGGATATGATTATTGTGACCGTCAGTATCGTGGCCATGTCTCTGCTCACGTTCGTGATTCATAAAACCAGTCTTGGCCGGCAATGCCGTGCGGTGGAACAGGACCGTAAAATGGCCACTATCCTGGGCATTAATACCGGCCGGATTATTTCCACTGTTTTTGTGATTGGTTCCATGATGGCGGCTGTGGCCGGCGAACTGGTTACTTTCAATTATGGGTCATTTGATTTCTACATTGGCTTCGTACTGGGCATCAAGGCGTTCAGTGCTGCGGTTCTGGGAGGGATTGGTTCATTGCCGGGCGCCATGCTGGGTGGTTTGCTGCTGGGCGTGCTAGAGTCGATTTTTGCCGGATTTGTGAGCAGTGACTATAAAGACGTGTTTTCTTTCAGTATGCTGGTGCTGGTGCTGGTATTCAAGCCCAGTGGCCTGATGGGCAGACCTGCTGTGGAGAAAGTGTAATGAGTCATATACCTACTTCTACCGGACAGGACGTTGCCCTGGCATCGGTGGTGCCAAAATCGCCAGCCGTAGATGGCGCCTCGGCAACCCGTTCTTCAATTGACTTCAAGCATTCCCTGAAAGATGCCATGGTGGCGGGTGTGTTGACAATGCTGGTGTTTAGTCCCATTACCAATTTTATACTCCAACAATATTCGTTCAAGGTGGACTGGTTTCGGACACCACTTTTCCTCAATGGCATTTCCATTGGCTTGCTGGTTGCCTTTGTTCGTTTTTTTGTTTCGGTTGGTATCCAGACCGAAACCGGTGAACGATTTACGCAAAAATATCTTACCGCCCAAAAAGGTGTAGAGGTAGAGGATGAGCATGCCGATGGCATGCAACGCTTAAAGAAAATTTTGTTGTGGGCGGCCATTGCGGCGGGCATTTTTATGGCCTTGGGGCTGTCGGGGGTTATTTATCTTGGCACCGCTGCAGCGGTCGTACTGGTCATCCTGTTCATTGTGATTGCCATGGGCGTGCGTATTCCCAAGCGACGCGGCATGAAGCATCCCTGGAAAGGTGCGCTGCCTGTGCTGTTTCTGGTGGGACTGGTGGTGCCGCTGGTGTTTTTTTATTTTGGTATTTTTGGCAAGAGTTGGGCCAACAACCTGATTCTGGCCATGATTTATGTGTTGTTGGGTTTGGGCCTGAATATTGTGGTGGGTCTGGCTGGCCTGCTGGATTTGGGTTTTGTCGCATTCTATGCAGTGGGTGCTTATTTTCTGGCATTGGGTGCGCAATATCTGGATATTGGTTTTTGGACAGCACTTATTCTGGCGCCTGTGGCAGCTGCCCTGTGTGGCGGCTTACTGGGGTTCCCGGTCCTGAAAATGCACGGAGATTATCTGGCCATTGTGACCCTTGGCTTTGGGGAAATCATCCGGCTTGTCCTGGTGAACTGGATTGATTTCACCGGTGGGCCCAATGGTGCGCCGGCCCCGTCCCCCACTATTTTTAACCTGGAGTTTATTCGCCGGGCCAAGGGGGATGCTGTGCCGATCCATGAGTTCCTGGGCATACCGTATAGCTCCGATTACAAATTCATCTTTATTTATTTGCTGCTGTTTATCATTTCGATGGGCGTGTTGCGGGTGTTTACCCAGTTGCGGGTGATGCCCATTGGCCGTTCCTGGGAAGCCTTGCGTGAAGATGAAATTGCCTGCCGTTCGCTAGGCATCAATCATGTCACCGTTAAATTGTCCGCGTTTATGCTGGGGGCTTTTACCGGGGGGATTGCTGGCGTGTTTTTTGCCACTGCCCAGGGGTTTGTCAGCCCCATGTCGTTCAACTTCTTCGAGTCGGTGCTGATTCTGTCTATTGTGGTGCTGGGCGGCATGGGTAATGCCATTGGTGTGATTATTGCGGCTTTTACCCTGACCCTGTTGCCCGAGTTTTTGCGGGATTTTGCCGGTTATCGCGTCCTGTTGTTTGGCCTGTTGATGATTTTAATGATGATCTGGCGACCGAATGGTTTGCTGCGGGCCAAGCGTCCGGTATTTGAACGGGAAGAGGTAAGCGTATGAGCCATCAGCCACTGCTTGAAGTTAAGAATCTGACCCGTCGTTTTGGCGGTATTATTGCCAATAATAATGTCAGTTTCGAGGTGCAGAAAGACGCTATTACTTCCCTGATTGGCCCCAACGGGGCCGGCAAGACAACCGTGTTCAACTGTATCACGGGGTTTTATTCGGCCACATCAGGAGAAATTTTCCTGCATGGACCCGATGCTTCGGTAGAGGTGGGCAAACTGCTGAACCGGCCGTTTACCGGCGGGTCTTACCTGGTTTCCCGGGCAGGCATTGCCCGTACCTTCCAGAATATCCGTCTTTTCAAAGAGATGACGGTATTGGAAAACTTGCTGGTGGCCCAGCACCGGATGCAAAACCGTAATCTGCTGGCGGGTATTTTACTTACCCATGCGTTTTCAATAAAAGAAGAGGAAAGCGTAAACCGGGCCTATGAGTGGCTGGATATGGTTGATCTGGCGGTTGATGCAAATCGATTGGCGGGCGAGCTATCTTATGGTCGTCAGCGTCGCCTGGAAATTGCCCGTGCCATGTGCACCAACCCGTGCCTGGTTTGTCTTGATGAACCGGCTGCCGGCCTGAATCCGCGGGAAACCGTGGATCTTTCGCGGCTGATTCGCAAATTACGGGATGAATGCGGTGTGACGGTGTTGCTGATTGAGCATGACATGGGGCTGGTGATGGAGATCTCCGAGCATATTGTGGTGATGGATCAGGGGGCGGTGATAGACCGGGGTGACCCCGAGCATATCCGTAATTCGGAAGTGGTCATTGCAGCCTATCTGGGGACTGACGTGGAGGATGAAACATGACAACACCCATTCTGGAAATCAAAAACGTCAATACCTATTATGGTCCCATTCAGGCGCTCAAGGATGTCTCCCTGCATATTAATCCTGGTGAAATCATTTCCCTGATTGGTGCCAATGGTGCCGGGAAAAGTACCCTGCTGATGACCATTTTTGGGACGCCCAAGGCAAAATCAGGTGAAATTATTTACAAAGGGCAAAATCTGACCAAACTGGAGGCGTACCAGATTGCCAGCAAGGGCATTGCCCAGGTGCCAGAGGGCAGGCGTATTTTTCCGAAAATGACGGTTGAAGAAAATATCATGATTGGTGCCTTGCCCATTGGCGACAAATATATCGATGAAGACCGCAAAACCATGTTTGAGCTGTTTCCCCGCCTGCTGGAACGGCGTAACCAGCGTGCCGGCACCTTGTCGGGCGGCGAGCAGCAGATGCTGGCGATTGCCCGCGCCCTGATGAGTCGCCCGGACATGATTCTGCTTGATGAGCCCAGCCTTGGCCTGGCCCCCTTAATTGTGAGGCAGATCTTCTCGGTGCTCAAAGAGCTTGGGAAAAATGGTAAAACCATCTTTTTAGTTGAACAAAATGCCAATCATGCCCTTAAGCTGGCAGACCGGGCATATGTCATGGTAAATGGTGAAATTCGTATGACAGGAAGCGGTGCCGAATTGTTGGCTAATCCGGAAGTCAGGGACGCTTACTTGGGTAGTCACTAATGAATACCCGGGAAGAAACCCCTTTAATGCAACGCTTGCGTGCCGTGCGCCAGCAGAATAACTGGACGCTCGAGCAGGCTGGCAAGGCGTGCGGCATTGCTGCCTCCACGCTTTCCAAGATCGAAAACGGCCTGATGTCGCCAACCTATGATGTTCTGCAGAAACTGGCAACCGGGCTGAACCTGGACGTCTCTGAACTGTTTACATCGGCGCGAGATGCGATGGGGGCCGGGCGCTGTGTGGTTGACCGTGCCGGTCAGGGAAAGCCGCATCAAACGCCCCATTACAATCATCAATTGTTATGCACGCAGTTGTCAAATAAAAAAATAATGCCTTTTTATACCAACATTACCGCACGGAAGTTTTCCGACTTTCCTGACTGGAGCCGCCATGATGGGGAAGAGTTTGTTTATGTATTAAGCGGTGAAATAGAGCTGTACACTGAATATTATGCGCCTGCCCGTTTAGGTCCGGGGGATTGCTTCTATATAGATAGCCGGATGGGGCATCGCTGCACCAGTGTCAGCGAAGAAAATGCGGTAGTGATTTGGATCACCACCCAGAAAAATTCAGAAAAACACGAACCAGGAGACACATCATGAGCCAGCACGCGGTTCAGGTATTTGATGCATCACAAACGGCCGGCTTGATCGGTTTTCCCGAATTGGTCCGGGCCATTCATGACATGGCATTGGAATATGCCGCGGGCAAGGTTACCTGTCCCGATCGCCAGGTGTTGCCGGTGCCGGGCAATCAAGAAGGAGGGGTATTATTATCTATGCCGGCCGCCGCCGAAGATATTCTGGCACATAAGCTTATCTCCCTGTTGCCCGGCAATCCCGGGCATGGCCTGCCGACCATCCAGGGAACGGTGACTATATTGGACAGCAAGACGGGCTCACCCCTGTTTGTGCTGGATGCACCTACCGTTACCGCCTGGAGAACCGCGGCGCTGTCCATGCTGGGTCTTGAGCGCTTTACCCCGCAAACACCTGAAAAAATTGTCCTGATGGGGGCGGGTACCCAGGCAGCCGCTCACGTGCGAGCCATTAATGCGATCTATCCACAAGCAACCATCTATGTGACGGGGCGGGCTTCGTCAGCGGGCAGGGTGAAACGGTTTTGTGAGCGGTTTGATACTTTATCCAACCCCATCATGCCGGTGGAGCAAAGTAATTTGCCTGATGATTTTGATGCTGTTATTACGCTAACCACGGCGACCGAGCCCATTTACCATGCGCCTGCACAAGTCGGTCGGCTGATTATCGGGGTGGGCGCTTTCCAGCCACATATGTGTGAAATCGCCCCGCAAACTGTCATGGGCAGTACCTGCTATGTTGACGATCCGGTAGGGGCTTTACACGAGGCCGGTGATTATATCCGTGCCAAAAAAGACTGGGCGGAAATCATCTCACTGGAGCAGGCCTTGCAGTCCGAGGTTGATTTTTCGCGCCCCATCATGTTTAAAACGGTGGGTATTGGTGCCTGGGATCTGGCTGCCGCCCGGGTGGCTTGCCATTCGTTAAAGGCCCGGGCCTGAATGGGGCAGGAAACAACAGTTTCCAGCTATTGTTTCTTGTCTTGGATAACTAAACCATTGAAAAAATGACATTTTTTACAACAACAGCAAAAAACCTGCTTGTCAAGGGGTTTGGATAATGTTATATTAACAGGCTAACCGAAATGCAATAACGGTTAGGGATAAATTAACCCACAACACCCGTTTAATACAGGTGTCAATTTATATTAGGCCCAGCCAATCGTAGCTGGGGATTGGAGAAAATGATGTCGAATACGACACCTACACCTGCCGCTCATCGGCTGGGACTGTTGGGTCGCAAGGTTGGCATGATGCGTATTTTTACCGAGGAAGGCGAGTCCATTCCGGTAACAGTTCTTGACGTATCAAACAATCGTGTTACTCAAGTCAAGTCTCTGGAAACAGATGGTTATGCAGCGGTACAGGTTGCCTATGGCACCCGTCGTGCAACTCGCGTAACAAAGCCTCAAGCGGGTCACTACGCTAAAGCCGGCGTTGAAGCTGGTTCCATTCTTAAAGAGTTCCGTTTAGATCCTGCAAAAGCGGCTGAATTCTCAGCCGGCGCTGACTTGCCTGTTGAAAGTATTTTCGAGGCTGGCCAGAAAGTAGACGTTCAGGGTACAACGATCGGTAAAGGTTTTGCCGGTACCATCAAACGTCACAATTTTGGTGGTCAACGTAACTCTCACGGTAACTCTCTTTCACACCGTGTTCCCGGTTCTATCGGTATGGCGCAAGACCCAGGTCGCGTTTTCCCCGGTAAACGCATGTCCGGTCACATGGGTGATGTAACCCGCACCGTACAAAATCTTGATATCGTTCGCGTCGATGCAGAGCGTGGTCTTCTGTTGGTCAAGGGCGCTGTTCCTGGCCACAAAAATTCCGACGTTGTTGTGCTTCCAGCTATCAAAATGACTGTTAAAGGAGCAAAATAATGGATCTTAAGCTCCTGAATGAACAGGGTGAGGCTGCTTCTACCGTTAGCGCCCCTGATACCGTTTTTGGTCGTGATTTTAACGAAGCCCTGGTTCACCAGGTCGTGGTTGCCTATCAGGCAAACGCACGCATGGGTGACCGTGCTCAAAAAGGTCGTGATACGGTTAAGCACAGTACCAAAAAACCATGGCGCCAGAAAGGCACCGGTCGTGCCCGTTCCGGTATGACATCTTCACCCATCTGGCGTGGAGGCGGTCGTGCATTTCCTAATTCACCTGATGAAAATTTCAGCCAGAAAGTGAACAAGAAAATGTACCGTGCCGGTATTCGTTCCATCCTGTCACAATTGGCCCGTGAAGATCGCATCGCTGTTGTCGAGTCTTTCTCTTTTGATACACCCAAAACCAAATTGGCTGCTAGCAAACTGAAAGCAATGGGTCTGGATTCCGTATTGGTTATTACCGATGTTGTTGACGAGAATACCTACCTGGCAACCCGCAACCTGCCGCACGTCGCCGTTGTAGAACCGCGTTACGCTGATCCTCTTTCTTTGGTCCACTACAAAAAAGTGTTGATCACGAAAGCGGCTATCGCTCAATTTGAGGAGATGCTGGGATGAAAGCAGAACGTTTATTGCAAGTAATTTTGGCGCCGGTCATCACAGAAAAAGCAACCTATATTGCTGAATCTGGCGAAAAACCGCAATTTGCATTGCGTGTCGCTCCTGATGCAACCAAACCAGAAGTCAAGGCAGCTGTTGAGTTGCTTTTTAAAGTAGAAGTCGAGTCTGTCTCTGTTCTGAACCGTAAAGGTAAAGTAAAACGTGCTGGTCGTTTCGTCGGTCGTCGCCGTGCAAACCGTATCGCTTACGTTTCACTCAAAAAAGGTCAAGAACTTGACTTTTCGGAGGTGAACTAAGATGGCATTAGTTAAAACTAAACCAACATCAGCCGGTCGCCGCGGCATGATCAAAGTGGTTACACCAGGCTTGCATAAAGGTCTTCCTTTTGCTGCTTTGGTAGAAGCCCAAACACGTGGTTCCGGCCGTAACAACAACGGTCATATTACTGTCCGCCATCGTGGCGGTGGTCATAAGGCCCACTATCGTATTATCGATTTCCGTCGCAATAAAGATGGCATTCCAGCCAAAGTAGAGCGTCTGGAATACGATCCTAACCGTACTGCACATATTGCATTGCTTTGCTATGCAGATGGCGAGCGTCGCTACATCATTGCCCCGCGTGGCCTGGAAGTTGGCGCAACTGTCGTGTCGGGCAAAGAAGCACCGGTACGTACAGGTAATGCAGCGGCAATCCGCAATATCCCGGTTGGTACCACTCTTCACTGTATCGAAATGCAGCCTGGTAAAGGTGCCCAGATGGTACGTTCAGCAGGTGCGTCAGCCGTCCTGATGGCTCGTGAAGGTACTTACGCCCAGATCCGTCTGCGTTCTGGCGAAGTTCGTCGCGTTCACATTGACTGCCGTGCAACGATTGGTGAAGTGGGTAATGGTGAACACAGCTTGCGTCAAATCGGTAAAGCCGGTGCAGTTCGCTGGCGTGGTATCCGTCCTACCGTTCGTGGTGTTGCCATGAACCCGGTCGATCACCCACATGGTGGTGGTGAAGGACGTACTGGCGAGGCTCGTGAGCCGGTCAGCCCATGGGGTACTCCAGCGAAAGGCTTCAAAACCCGCCGCAACAAGCGTACAGACAATATGATTGTCTCACGTCGCAAGCGTAAATAAGGGGCGATACTAATATGTCACGTTCTATTAAAAAAGGCCCATTCGTCGATGCCCACTTGGTAAAAAAAGTGGAAGCAGCTGTCGGTGGCAAAGAGAAAAAGCCGATCAAAACCTGGTCGCGTCGTTCAACCATCCTTCCTGATTTTATCGGATTGACAATCGCTGTTCATAACGGTCGTCAACACGTTCCGGTTTATGTAAACGAGAACATGGTTGGTCATAAGCTTGGCGAATTCGCACATACGCGTACCTACAAAGGTCATGCTGCGGATAAGAAGTCAAAGAGGTAAGTGATGGAAACTACAGCCGTAATTCGTGGTGTACATATTTCTGCGCAAAAAACCCGTCTTGTTGCGGACATGGTCCGTGGCAAACCCGTTGCCCAAGCGCTGAATATTCTTACATTCACCCCTAAAAAAGCCGCCGGTATCGTTAAAAAAGCCCTTGAATCAGCAATCGCTAACGCAGAGCATAACGATGGTGCCGATATTGATGAGCTCAAAGTAACTACTATTTATGTAGATAAAGCCCAATCAATGAAGCGATTCTCCGCTCGCGCCAAAGGCCGCGGTAACCGTATCGAGAAGCAGACTTGCCACATTGTGGTTAAAGTCGGCGTTTAAGGAGTCACAATGGGTCAGAAAATTCACCCTATCGGGTTCCGTCTCGCAGTGAACCGTAACTGGAGTTCACGTTGGTACGCTGACAACAAAGATTTTGGCACAATGCTTGCCGAAGACGTTCGCGTGCGTGAATATTTGAAACGTAAACTGAAAAGCGCATCTGTTGGTCGTGTGCTTATCGAGCGTCCTGCCAAGAATGCACGTATCACCGTTTTCTCAGCACGTCCTGGTGTTGTCATCGGTAAACGTGGTGAGGATATTGAAGGATTGAAACTTGATCTGCAACGCCTGATGGGTGTTCCGGTTCACGTTAATATCGAAGAAATCCGCAAGCCTGAAACTGATGCACAGCTAATTGCCGATTCCATCGCCCAGCAGCTTGAAAAACGTATCATGTTCCGTCGTGCCATGAAGCGCGCCATGCAAAATGCAATGCGCCTGGGTGCACAAGGTATCAAGATCATGTCTTCAGGTCGTCTGAATGGTATCGAGATTGCCCGTACTGAATGGTATCGTGAAGGCCGTGTGCCTTTGCATACACTGCGTGCAATCATTGATTATGGTACATCTGAAGCCCAAACCACCTACGGTATCATCGGTATCAAGGTTTGGGTTTACAAAGGCGACTTGCTGCCTAATGGCGAAATGCCAGCAGAACCTGCTACCCCCCGTGATGATGAGCGTCGTGCACGTCGCCCACGTGGTGATCGTCCTGAAGGTCAGCGTCGTCCAGGCCGTGGTCGCAATGCTCGCAAAGCTACCGCTGAAGCAGCACCTGCGCCAGAAGGAGAATAAACATGTTATCACCAGCACGTAGAAAATACCGTAAAGAGCAGAAAGGCCGTAATACTGGTCTGGCTACTCGCGGTACCAACGTAAACTTTGGCGATTTTGGTCTGAAAGCCACCGGTCGCGGACGTCTGACTGCCCGTCAGATTGAAGCAGCCCGTCGTGCGATGACCCGTCATATTAAACGTGGCGGCCGTATCTGGATCCGTATCTTCCCCGATAAGCCAATTTCACAGAAACCTGCTGAAGTTCGTATGGGTAAAGGTAAAGGTAATCCTGAGTTCTGGGTCGCTGAAATTCAACCAGGCAAGGTTTTGTACGAGATGGACGGTGTAAGTGAAGAACTTGCCCGTGAAGCTTTCCGTCTGGCAGCCGCCAAGTTGCCTATTGCGACGACATTTGTAAATCGTCACTTGGGCTCTTAAGGGGATCTTTATGAAAGCTAGTGAACTACGTTCAAAAGACGCAACCGAGCTGGGTAAAGAGCTCGAGAGCTTGTTGAGGGCACAATTCAATCTGCGTATGCAGCGTGCTACCCAGCAACTTTCTAACACCAGCCAGTTAGGCAAAGTACGCCGTGACATTGCTCGCGTTCGTACAGTATTAACTGAGAAAGCAGGAAAGTAACATGAGCGAAACTCAAAACACACCCGCTAAACGTCAGCGTACCTTGGTCGGTAAAGTGGTTAGCAACAAAATGGATAAAACAGTGGTTGTTGAAGTTGAACGCCGTGTTAAACATCCTTTGTATGGCAAAATCATTGTCCGTTCAAACAAATACAAAGCGCATGACGAAGCAAACCAGTATAACGAAGGCGATACCGTAGAAATCGCTGAAGGTCGTCCCATTTCACGCAGCAAATCGTGGAGTGTTGTACGCCTGGTCGAAGCCTCACGTCTTATCTAATAACAAGGCAGGTTTATGCCTGCCTTGTTCAGGATAACAGTAGTCTTCCTTATACCGGAAAGTCAGTAAAAAAACCTCGCCTTAGCGCGAGGTTTTTTGCTGTTTGTATACTGGTTGCGATTGCCTGCCTTGCCTGGCGCGAAAGAGAAAATCAATTTTGTGTGCGGGGTATGAAATGATCAATAAGCGGTCATGCAAGAAGTTATTATTGAGTGTTGAAGTGATTTGCAGCGAGAAGGATAAAATGAAAAAAAATTCCCCATTATTTGATGCTTTATTGGCCAATGTGCCACATCTTGCCAGCCCCGACCAAATGCAGCGTCACATGAGCGACATGAGCGGTTTTGAAGGCGCCATGCCCGCGGTGGTGTTTCGGCCGGTGTCCACCGAACAGGTATCGGATATTGTCAAAACCTGCGCGGCCGAAGGCAGAAAAATTACCATCCAGGGCGGCCTGACCGGGCTTGCCGGTGGTGCCCGTCCCGATGAGGGCGATGTGGTTATTTCCCTTGAAAGCATGAATCGTGTGGAAGAAATTGACATCATTGGCGGCGTGGCGATTGTGCAGGCGGGCGTCATACTTGAAAACTTGTGTCATGCCGTCCAGCAGGAAGACTGGTATTTCCCGCTTGATTTTGGCTCGCGCGGCTCTTGCCTGATTGGTGGCAATGTGTCCACCAATGCGGGTGGCAACAAGGTGCTGCGTTATGGCACCACCCGAGACCTGGTGCTGGGCATGGAAGTGGTGCTTCCCGATGGCACCATATTGAATATGCTTAACCGGCTTATCAAGAACAATACCGGTCTTGACCTTAAACATCTGTTTATTGGCACCGAAGGCCGTTTGGGCATTATTACCCGTTTGTCCCTGCGCCTGTTTCCCAACCCGCAAACCCGGGCCACCGCACTGGTCGCCCTGGACTCCTTCGATCACGTCACCCGCATGCTTAAAGAGGCTCGTTCTGCCTTGCCCGATTTATCCAGCTTCGAGGTCATGTGGCAAAGCTACCTGGTGCAGGCTGCTGAGCATGCGAACAAAGAACTGCCCTTTGAGGGCCGTTATCCGATTTATGTGCTGCTTGAAATTGAAGGCGCCGATAAACCCACGTTTCATAATGGTTTTCATGCTTTTCTTGAGTATCTCATTGAAAGCGGAATTGGCCGTGACGTGATTGTGCCGCAAACACTGGAGCAGGCTGATTCGCTTTGGCAGATCCGCGATGCTATTGGTGAAATTTTGCGCAGCGTGAAGCCTTATGTGGCCTTTGATATTGGCATACCGCTTAAACATATGCCCGACTTTATTGAACAGGTGACCGCAGCCCTTGAAACAGAATACCCACATGCCATCAATCTGCTGTTTGGTCATTTGGGCGATGGCAACCTGCATCTTACCACCGGCAAACTGCAAGAAACAGAAATTCTGGCGGTTGAAGAGTTGGTGTACCGCATTGCTTCAGCGTTCAGGGGAAGCATTTCTGCAGAACATGGCATTGGCCGTATTAAGAAACCGTTCCTTAAATACAGCCGCAGTCCGCAAGAGCTGGCGCTAATGAGTGCTATTAAAAACCTGATGAATCCCCAGGACCTTTTCAATGCCGGCCGTATTGTGGATTAACGGTTTAACAAGATCATTTACAGGATAAAAAAGAATGAGTTATAACTCTCCCATGAAAGAAGTACGCAAACTGTCTGATGAAGCCCGCGCCGCTTTCACGGCCGCTTTTGGTGATCGCTTCATTACCACACAAGCCGTGCGCGAACATCACGGTGCCGATGAATCACCTTATCCGGCCTGTCCACCCGAAGCGGTTATTTTTCCGCATAATGCCGATGAAGTCGTGCAGATTGTCAATTTATGCAACCAGTATGAGGTACCCCTGATTCCGTTTGGTATTGGTTCTTCTATTGAAGGTCATATACTGGCGATTGAAGGCGGTATTTCCCTGGACTTCACGGAAATGAACCAGGTGCTGGCAGTCAGCCCTGGCGATTTTACCGTAACGGTGGAGCCGGGCGTGATCCGCACCCAGCTGAATGAGGAAATCAGACATACCGGCCTGTTTTTCCCGATTGATCCGGGGGCCCATGCCTCTATTGGCGGCATGACGGCAACCCGTGCCTCGGGTACCAATGCCGTGCGCTATGGCACCATGCGAGAAAACGTGGTGTCTCTGAAAGTGGTTACGGCTGACGGCAAAATCATTCGCACGGGCAGCCATGCCCGCAAATCATCGGCCGGTTACGACTTAACCCGTTTGTTTGTCGGTAGCGAAGGCACGCTGGGTATTATTGTTGAAATTACCCTGCGCGTTTATCCCATTCCCGAAGCGATCTCTGCCGCCATTTGCAACTTTGAAACCCTGGAATCGGCAGTAGAGTGTGTTAACCAGATCATGCAAACGGGGATTGAAATTGGCCGGGTTGAGTTTATTGATGAGCAGGGTGTGAAAGCCGCCAACCAATACAGCAAGCTGGATCTGAAAGAAACGCCCATGCTGTTATTTGAATTTACCGGTTCCGCTTCCGGCGTTAAAGAACAGATTGAAATTGTGCAGGAAATTGCCAAAGATAATGGCGGCATGGATTTTGAATGGGCAGCGCATCAGGAAGACCGCAACCGTTTGTGGACGGCGCGGCATAACCTGTATTTTGCCTGCCTGCAATTGCGTCCCGGTGCGCGTTCTATTACCACCGATGTTTGCGTACCTATTTCACGATTGGCCGAGTGTGTGACCGAAACCGCCAAAGACCTGGACAATAAGCCATTCCCCTGGTCTATTCTGGGGCATGTGGGCGATGGCAATTTTCATGTTCTCATGATGATTGACCCTGAAAACCCGCAAGAATGGGCCATGGCTGAAGAAATCAATAACCGGGTGGTGCAGCGTGCCATTGACATGGACGGTACCTGCACCGGTGAACACGGTATTGGCATTCACAAGATGAACTTCCTGAAAATGGAGCATGGTGAAGACGCCATCCACCTGATGCGTTTGCTCAAGCACGCCTATGATCCGAAAAACATCCTGAATCCGGGCAAGATGATTGCCTGGGAAGCATAATGGTTGATGGTTTAATCACAAGGGAATAGCCATGCTCAAGTTTGCGGCCAATCTTTCCATGATGTATACCGACGTTCCGTTCCTTGAACGCTTTGCCCTGGCGGCAAGCGATCAATTCAAGGGTGTGGAATTTCTGTTTCCTTATGAGTACCGTGCGGCAGAAATAAACCGGCAACTCTCGCTTAACGGGCTTGAGCAGGTCCTGTTCAATGCCGTGCCGGGTAACTGGGATGCCGGAGAGCGGGGCGTGGCTTGTTTGCCCGACAGGCAGGCGGAATGTCTGGCCGGTGTGGAAACGGCCCTGGAATATGCCGTCGTGCTGGGCAACCGGCGTGTTCATTTCATGGCCGGTATCGTGCCAGTCGGTCTTAATCCGGTAGCCGCGCATGAACACTATTGCCAAAACCTGTCCCGGGCGGCCGTACTGGCTGCCAAAGCCGGGGTTGAGCTATTGATAGAACCCATTAATCCGTTTGACATGCCGGGTTATTTTTTAACCACCCAGCAGCAGGCACACCGGATTGTGCAATTGCTTAATTTGCCCAATATCAAGGTGCAAATGGACTTGTACCACTGTCAGATTGTTGAAGGTGACTTAAGCAGAAAGCTGGCTACCTATATACCTACTGGCAGGGTAGGCCATTTGCAGATTGCCGGTGTGCCCCACCGGCATGAACCCGATAACGGTGAGCTTAATATTGGCTATCTGTTTGACCTGCTCAGGCAACTGGATTATCAACACTGGATCGGATGCGAATACCGTCCGGCTGGCCGCACCCGTGAAGGACTGGCCTGGCTTGAACGGGAAAGACGTAAAAATAAAGGTGAAAAACGTGCAGCAATGCCTTGAACTGAAAGTGGGTGATGCCCGTTTGGTGCTGGCCCCCCATATTGGCGGGGCGATTGTGGCTTATAAACATGTGTTGGCAAACAGGGAGTATCATTGGCTGCGCCCGGTTGACCCTGTGCATGTGCAAAACGGGAATGTGTCTGAAATGGCCAGTTTTCCGCTGGTGCCATGGGCCGGTCGCATTCGTGATGGTCGTTTCGAGTACGAAGGCCGTCACATTGGTTATCCTTCCCTGAAAAAAGATTCACCACATAGCATTCATGGTTTTGTACGGGATCGGCAGTGGGAGGTCAGAGAACATACCGATACCCGGGTAGTGCTTGAGTATGTGCATGAACCCGATCACTGGCCTTTTTCGTTCAGGGCAGAGCAGGTATTTGAACTGGCGGAAAATAATCTGACCGTGCACCTGAATATCCATAATACCGGGCAGCAAAGCATGCCATTGGGTATGGGGCATCACCCTTATTTTCCCAAAAATGAACACACGCGCCTGAAGGCAGGGGTTGGCAAAGCCTGGTATGGTGACCAGGATGTCATGCCGGTAAAGCTGGCTGAGCACCCGCTTGCACGGGAAATGGCGCAGGGCATAGAAGTTGCCCGGCATGTGCTGGATACCCCTTTCATTGATTGGGATCATGAGGCGCAAATCAGTTGGCCTGATGAGCAGCGCAAGCTGATGATGAGCGCTGATGCACCGTTTGATTTCCTGATTGTCTACAGCCCTGAAGGGGCACCCTGGTTTTGTGCCGAGCCCTTTAGTAATGTGACTGATTGCTTTAACTTGCGGCAGACCCATGCGGCCCGGGAAGTGGGTGGGCAGGATGTCTTGCCAGGGCAAATCGTAAATACCCGGTTCAGCCTGACCCCGGTTTTGTATAAGGATTAATTAATTCATGGCATTAAGTGCAACGATATATAAAGCAGAAATAAATATTGCCGATAATGACCGGTCTTATTATGGCAGTCATGC
>Ga0265295_1001706_pt1 | contig 37578 bp, 30 predicted proteins | sample Munlansysbiofilm_FD_192503 | JGI IMG/M metagenome (GOLD analysis project Ga0265295, IMG submission 192503) | Leachate microbial communities from a municipal landfill in Southern Ontario, Canada - Methane capture system biofilm | ecosystem: Engineered > Solid waste > Landfill > Unclassified ... | reverse complement strand
TCAAAAAAGAAAGTTGGGAATTATTAAAAGAATATCAAAACAAATTACTAAATTTGACATTAAAATGGAAGAAATTGGATTTGGTAACTCGCTGATTATCAATGAAGAATTTTTACGTTAGTTGGAATACATTCAGAACTCCTAATCTACCCATGATTATCAGTTACTTTCGCCCTTTTTGTCGTATTCAATTAATTGCTTTTTGTTTATTTACTGACGTTTACATTACCACAAATTTAAGGTTAATCTTTAAATCTGGGGATTACTGATTTGCGAACAAATACAGGAGTTCACTATTTCACAATTTTAGCAACTTTCATTATTTCAGAAATTTTATCTTCTAACTTAAGATTACCGTCTATCCAGTAGATTTTTGTTCCGTCTTTTTCCATTTTACGAAACCACGTCATTTGTCTTTTTGCGAATTGATGAATAGCAGTGTTAAGTTTTGTAAACAACTCATCGTAAGTAATTTTATTCGACAAATACCAACTTAAAAACTTATACTCCAATCCATAATATTCCATATCTTGATGAGAAATACCAGCATCTATCAAGTTTTTTGCCTCATCAATCATTCCATTCTCCAATCTGTATTTAAGGCGTTCTGTAATTCGTGTACGGCGTTGCTCTCTATCGAAATTTATTCCAAAAATTATAGGATTAATCTCTGGAACTTTTTCTTCTTTTAAATGATTTGTTTTGTAAAATTCCGCTATCTCTATTGCACGAATTGCTCTTTTGGGAGTATCTAAATCGCTGCGATTATGTATTTTCTTAAAAGATTTAAGAATTTCTGCAAGTTCGTCAATATTTTTGGTTTTTAAGTCTTTACGTAAACTTTCATTTACAGGAACATGAATTAGACGATAATTTTTTAACACAGAATCAATATACAATCCAGTTCCACCGCATAAAATAGTATTCTTACTGCGAGAATTTACATCCTCAAAAACAGTAAAGAAATCTTTCTGAAATTCGTAAACATTATATTTATACCCTGCATCAACAATATCAATAAGATGATATGGGATTTGTGTACCATTTACAAAATAATCATCTAAGTCTTTACCAGTGCCAATATCCATTCCTCGGTAAACCTGCCTACTGTCAGCACTAATAATTTCGCCATTAATCTTATTAGCAAGATTTGTAGCCACAGAAGTTTTTCCTCCAGCAGTAGCTCCTGTTATAACAATCAAATTATATTTTGTTAGCATCTTTCGAGTATTAAATTCCATAAAAATAGGAAAAATAAACTACTTTTGTAAAAGGTCAATAAAAACATATATATGGACATTAAAAAAATAACAGATAATTTTGTAAAAATTATCATCAGCCCTCCATTAGGTTGGAAAAAGCCAGATTTTACAGATTTTACTTACAAAAACATTCTGTTTCCTTTGCTAACAGGTATTTTGGTGTTTACATTTGCCTCTCGAATAGTTGGCAAATCATTAGCATATCTGTCGGTCACAAGCATTCAACATATAATGGCTTATGCTATTCTTAGTTTAATTGTTGACTTCGTTTTTTTTATCTGTCTTGTTTTAGCTATTAACGAACTATTGCCTTTTTATGACCTAAAGAAAAACAAAACTAAAGTCGCTGTTTTATTGCTGGCTACAATTAGTCCATTTTATGCTTCAATAATTATTTTAAATATTTTTCCTAGTTTATTCTTTTTAGGAATAATCTCATTATATAGTTTCTATATTTTATTTTGGGGGATTAGAAATTTTTTAAGAATTAAAAAAGATAAAGAAATTATATTTTTCATAATAAGCATTTTGCTAATGGTTGGAATTTACTTAATCCTTCATTTTGCAATTATTTATCCATTTTTTGAATTTATAGTTTAGATGTCTGAGAATTTATTTTCATATAAAAACAAAAAAGCATTCTACCGCTACGAGTTAATTGAAAAATTAACCGCCGGCATTGTTTTGCTTGGCACCGAGATAAAATCAATACGTGACGGGAAAGTGAACTTTACTGATGCGTATTGTGTTTTTCGTGAAGGAGAACTTTGGGCAACAGGAATTCATATAGCCGAATACTCTCTTGGTACTTGTAATAATCATGAGCCTACGCGTGATCGCAAACTATTACTAAGTGCACGGGAATTACGAAAATGGCAAAAAAAACTTACGGAAAAAGGTCTTACTATCGTACCCTATCAACTGACTATAAATAAAAAAGGTCTTGCAAAACTTGATATCGCTCTTGCCAAAGGAAAGAAATTTTACGACAAACGCGAAGACATAAAAGACAGAGATAATAAAAGAGATTTAGACAGACTAACTAAATACTAATATGCTCGTTTATTTAATTATATTCTCAATCATTTCTTACCTAATAGGCTCTTTTAGCTCGGCAGTATGGTATGGAAAATGGTTTTATAAAACCGATGTTAGGGAACACGGCAGCAAAAATGCAGGTGCAACTAACACTTTGCGGGTATTAGGCGTAAAAGCAGCTTTTCCAGTTTTTATTACCGATATTTTAAAAAGTTATCTTGCGGTTCAATTAATATGGTTTGTACCCGATATTATGACCGGATCTGAACAATTTTATCAAATAAAACTCTTATTTGGAGTTAGTGCGGTTATCGGACATATTTTTCCACTTTACACAAACTTTAAAGGTGGAAAAGGCGTTGCATCAATGTTAGGTCTTGTTTTAGCTCTGCATCCTGCCGCTGCTGGATTAAGCCTCGCAGTATTTTCACTGGTTTTTATATTCACAAGAATTGTTTCCATATCCTCAATAAGTGCAGCATTAGTTTTTCCGGTAATTATTTATTTGCTCGAAAAAGCAGAAATAATAACATTAAGCATATTTTCAGTAATTGCTGCAATTTTAATTGTTATAACTCACTTAAAAAACATTAAAAGATTGTTAAAAGGCGAAGAAAAGAAAATGCATTTCAAAAAAAAACAGTAGTATTGTAGAAATTACAATTTTTACAATAATGAAACATACTTTTCTACTTTTAATTACAATTATTGCAGTTACTTTAATTGTATCATGCAATTCAAAAAAACAGGAAATGGATAACACAAAACAAACCAAAGAAGTCAAAGCAATCAATATTTCGGATTTAGACACAACAGTCAGTCCAGGCGAAGATTTTTATCAATATGCAACAGGAGGCTGGCAAAAAAACAACCCCTTGCCCGATGAAGAAAGTCGATATGGATCCTTTGATGTACTTGCCAAAGAGACAAATCAGAAAGTAAACGAACTGATAAAACATCTTACGGAGCAAGAAAATGAACCATACTCAATTGAGTGGAAGATTGAAAAATTTTACTCATTAGGAATGGATTCAGCAAGGATTGACAAAGATGGCTTAACTCCAATTGAACTTATGCTATCAAAAATTGATAAAATATCAACAAAAGAAGAACTTACCAAGCAAATTGCAGAGCTTCATAGACAAGGGATATCTTCTACATTTAATGTTTTTGGATCAGCTGATCGTGAAAACAGCGAAATGCAAATAGCCTATCTTTATCAAGGAGGAATTGGATTACCAAACCGCGACTATTACACCGGTAACGATGATAGATCAAAGGAAATTCGCACAAAGTATTTGAGCCATATAGAAAACATGCTAATAATTGCAGGTTTTGATAAAGATTTAGCACATAAAAACGCACAAGAAATCTATAATTTAGAACATCAACTTGCAGAAAAATCAATGACAAATTTGGAGCTTAGAGACCCATTTGCAACAACAAACCGAATGAGTGTTGCTGAAATAAAAGAAGTTAGCCCTAGTTTTGATTATCAACTGTACTTTAACGAAATAAATTTACCAGTGCCTGGGACAATAAATCTTAGCCAACCAAACTTTTTTAAACAATTATCATATTTATACGAGAATATTGATATCGAAACCTGGAAAACATATCTTAAATGGAATGTGATTAACTTTGCTGCTCCATATTTACACAGCGAAATGGTAAATACAAATTGGAGATTTTATGGTAAATTTCTTACAGGAGCATTAACTCAGCAGCCACGGTGGAGACGTGTAGTAAGTAAAACTAATGCGTGCTTAGGTGAAGGAGTAGGTCAAATTTTTGTGAAAGAATATTTTCCACCCGAGGCAAAAGATAGAATGATTAGCCTTGTTGAAAATCTAAGAGCATCATTCGCTGAGCGGATTACACAATTAGAATGGATGACGCCCGAAACAAAAGAAAAAGCCTTAAAAAAACTTGCTAAAATTAATGTCAAAATTGGATATCCCGACAAGTGGAAAGATTACGAAAAGTTAAATATTGAAGATGATTCGTTTTTTGCTAATATTATTAGAGCCAATGTCTTTGAGTTTGATGATATGATTAGTGAAATCGGCAAACCAGTAGATAAAACTAAATGGTTTATGAATCCTCAAACTGTAAACGCATACTACAGCTCAAATATGAACGAGATTTGTTTTCCTGCCGGCATACTTCAACCTCCGTTCTTTTACATGAATGCCGATGACGCAGTTAATTACGGTGCTATTGGTGTTGTTATTGGCCATGAGATGACTCACGGATTTGACGATAAAGGAAGAAATTATGATTTGCAAGGAAACCTTAACGATTGGTGGACTAAAGAAGATGCCGAACTATTTAATGCTCAAACTCAAATATTAGTAGAAAGATTTAATAATATTAAAGTTCTGAATGATTTGAATGCTGACGGTAAATTATCACTTGGCGAAAACATTGCCGACTACGGAGGACTAGTAATATCTTATGATGCACTGATGAAAGCTCTCAATGGGCAAACCCCGGAAAAAATTGACGGGTTTACTGCCGAACAAAGATTTTATCTTGCTTATGCTAAAATTTGGGCTCAAAATGTCAGAGACACCGAAATACGCCGTAGAACTAAAGAAGATGTTCACTCACTCGGCAAATGGAGAGTAAACGGACAACTTCCTGGATTAGAAACATTCCATAAGGCATTTAATGTAAAAAAAACCGACCCTATGTATTTACCTAAGGATAAGTGGGCAAATATCTGGTAAACTATAAACCATTATTTAAAAACATTGAGTAAAATAAATCATTAAAAAAATTTGTGATACTGTGATTCTGTGATACTTGCTACCACACGATGAAAAAATCGTGCGGTAGTATGCTTAAATCACTGGATAACTGAAGCACAATCCACTCCTAATTTCATGGCTAAAATTTTAGCAAGCCCTTTCGTCTTTTTTCTCATAAAAATTAATAAACGAAGTATTAACAACCTTATTTCCGCCTGGGGTGGGATAATTGCCAGTAAAATACCAATCTCCTTTATTGTCGGGACAAGCTTTATGCAAATTTTCTATGCTTTGGAAAATCACTTGAAACTCAGCATTAATTGATTCGTTTTTTATCAAAGATGCTATTCGCTTTGAAATCTCATTTGGTGTAAATTGTTTATAAATGTTCCGCACATAATTAACCACATCCTCTTTCGGAAGATTTTGTTGCTCTTTACATTTCTGATATACATCATCTATCAAATTTTGCTGTCCAGTTTCCTTCAACAAATCTATAACAGCATTAAATGCAATAAAGTCATTTATTTTTGTCATATCAATACCGTAACAATCTGGGTATCGTATTTGCGGTGCAGAAGATACAACAATAATTTTCTTTGGGTTTAGCCTATCTAATATTTTTAAAATACTCTGTTTTAAAGTAGTTCCTCTCACAATACTATCGTCAATAACAACCAAAGTGTCAATATTATCTTTAACTGTTCCATAAGTAACATCATAAACGTGTTGCACCATTTCATTTCTATCCTCATCTTGAGTAATAAATGTTCGCATTTTGACATCTTTGACTGCAATTTTTTCGACACGAGGTCGTAGTTCCAGAAGCTTTTTTAAGTCTGCATCCGACATTTTTTCTTTACTCTCTATTATCTTTGTCTGTTTATAAAAATTAAGATAGGATTCTAAGCCTTTTAACATTCCATAAAAAGCAGTTTCTGAGGTGTTTGGGATAAACGAAAAAACAGTATTTTCAAAATCATAATCAATGGCTTTTAATATTTCGGGTACAAGATATTCGCCAAGATTTTTTCTTTCATTATATATTTCATAATCTGTCCCCCTCGAAAAATATATCCTTTCAAAACTACAAGACGACTTTTTTTCAGGGATTCTTATCATTTGATTTTTAATTTCACCAGATTTTTTGACAATAATTGCAGAGCCTGGTTCTAATTCTTTTATTTTATTATGATACACATTCATTGCAGTTTGTATTACTGGACGTTCCGAAGCTGCAACAAATATCTCATCATCATAATAATAATATACGGGTCTTATACCCCAAGGGTCTCTAACAATAAACGAATCGCCATGCCCCAAAACTCCGCCCATAACATAACCTCCGTCCCAATTATGTGTAGCCTCTTTTAAAACTTTAGCAACATCAATATTCTCTTCAATAAGATTACTAATTTCATAATTACTATATCCTTGATTTTTATATTCTCGAAACAATTTTTGGTTTTCCTCCTCCATAAACAAACCGATTAATTCTAATGCAGTAACAGTATCGGAGAACTCCTTAGGATGTTGCCCAAAATTTATTAAATAATTAAATAGTTCATCAACATTTGTAAGATTAAAATTACCCGCTAAGGCAAGTGTTTTTGAGCGCCAATTACTTACTCTCAATACAGGGTGTACCAAATCGACATTATTTTTACCAAATGTACCATAACGTAAATGTCCCATATAAAGTTCCCCTGCAAATCTCAAATTATCTTTTGCCCAAGCTACGTCATTTAATTTATTAGGATTATTTTTTAACTCAGTATCTATTGATGAATAAATCTGATTGAAACAATCAATTATCGGATTTGTCTGCACAGATCTAGTTCGTGCAATATATTTTAAACCTGGTGCCGGATTTAGTTTGAGACTGAGTGCACCTGCTCCGTCTTGTCCGCGATTATGCTGTTTTTCCATCAGTAAATACAACTTATTAATCCCATATCGCCAAGACCCATATTTCTCCTGATAGTATGATAAAGGTTTTAGTAATCGCAAAACTGCAATTCCACATTCATGTTTAATCTGATCGCTCATTGTTAATTATCTAATTATTAGACACTTATATTGTGCCAATAGTTTAGCACAAAACTAAGATATTTTATTCAAATATGATTAATAAATTTTATTTTTTATTAATACAAAATAGATTCCATGAAACAAACAGAGTTTTAGGTTTTGTTAAATAAAAATCAAACATTTCATTATAAGATTAATTTTAAAACTTTTAAGACTAAAATTTGTTATAAAAGAAATAATAATGTGCGATGAATAAAATTTTAATCATATTGATTCTACTTGTAAACTCAGCAAACATTAGTTGCCAAAATAAAAATACTGATATGAAATACAATAAATTAAGCTCTGAAGAAAAACAAGTAATTATAGATAAAGGAACCGAACGTCCATTCGTAGGAATTTACGATTCTCATTATGAAACTGGGACATACAAATGTAAACAATGCGATGCTCTATTATTTAAGTCTGACAATAAATTTGATGCACAATGTGGTTGGCCAGCCTTTGAAGATGCAATACAAGGAGCAGTAAAACAAGTTCCGGATAAAGACGGAATGCGAACAGAAATTACTTGTGCTAATTGTGGTGGACATCTAGGACATGTCTTTGTAGGTGAGGGTTTTACACCAACTAACACAAGACATTGTGTAAATTCAATCTCATTAAATTTTGAACCATTTGAACTTACCACAAATGATAGCACTAAATATGAAACTGCAATTTTTGCAGCTGGTTGTTTTTGGGGAGTAGAACATCATCTTAAACTTGTATCTGGAGTAATTTCAACCGAAGTCGGCTATACTGGAGGTCATACCATTAATCCAACTTACAAAGAGGTCTGCAATGCAAATACTGGTCATGCCGAGGCTGTTCAAGTTATTTTTGACCCAAACAAAACATCATTTGAAGAACTTGCAAAACTTTTTTTTGAAATACACGACCCCGAGCAACTCGACCGACAAGGTCCAGATATTGGAAGTCAATATCGCTCCGAAATATTTTACACAAACGAAAAACAAAAAGAAATTACCGAAAACCTAATTCAAATCTTAAAGCAAAAAGAGTATAAACCTGTAACACGATTAACACCTGCTGGTAAATTTTATTTAGCCGAAAAATATCATCAAGATTATTATTCAAAAACAGGCTCAAATCCATACTGCCATTTTTATAAAAAGAAATTTTAACGAAAAACTTTAAAATATTGCGGTATCTAAGTCACACGCTGCCGCACGATTTTTTCTTTGTGTGGTTGCGAGATTCAAACACGCTGCCGCACGATTTTTTCTTTGTGTGGTTGCGAGGTCCTCTTAGTTAAAATTTCATAAAATTATTCATAAAAAAATGGGAATAGAAATTTTTTATTTAATTTAGCGTAATATTTTAAGTATGAAAAAGCACTTTTTAATAATATTTTTTTTTACACTAGTATTCTCGGTGTCTGCACAAGAGCAATGGAGCTTGGAAAGATGCATAAACTATGCTCTTGAGAACAACATACAAATTAAAACTCAGGAACTAAACGTTGAACTAAACAATAATCAATTACAACAATCAAAACTATCGCTCCTTCCTGGATTAAATGCTGGTGCAAGTCAAAACTTTACCTTCGGCCGTAGTGTTGATCGCTACACAAATGATTTTTCAACAGACAATTTCTCATCCTCAAATTTTCAAGTCTCATCATCTCTAACTTTATTTAGTGGGATGCAAAAATATAATACTATTAAGAAAGCAGAAATAGATCAAAGAGCTGGTTTTTTACTTTTGGAGCAAACAAAAAACAATATTAGTCTTGCTATTGCATCAGCATATCTAAATGTTCTTTATTCGATGGATCTTGTTGATATTGCTCAACAACAATTAGCAATAACTGAACAACAATTGGAACAAACAATAAAATTAGTTGATGGTGGAAGTCTGCCAGAGCAAAACAAATATGAAATTTCGGCACAATTAGCAAATGAAGAATTAAATATTGTGAATTACGAAAACCAACTAAATTTGGCAACACTTACACTAATGCAAATATTAGAACTCGAAAGTGGTAACCCATTTTCTATAATTCGCCCAGATATTACTAATATAGATACAGAATCTGCTCTTTTAAGTATAGACCAAATTTACTCGCAGGCAATTCAAAAAATGCCCGAGATTGAATATGCCGAACTAAACTATCTTAGCTCTGAACGGAATCTGGCAATTGCTAAAAGCTCATTTTATCCCCAGCTAAGCATGAGTGCATCTTATGGAACAGGATACTCAAGTGCAGCAAAAGCAATGGACCAACTTAATATGGGAACACCATATTTATCTGGATTTGCAACTGACAACACAGGAAATATACTAGATGTTTATCAATACTCTTTTGATTACACTTATGCTACAAAACCTTTTTCAGACCAACTTAAAGACAATGCCAGTACAGCTATTATATTTAATTTAAGTATTCCTATTTTTAATGGATGGCAAGCCAAAACAAATGTCAACAATTCAAAATTATATTTAGAACAAACAAAACTTCAGGTAGATCAGGCAAGAAAAGATCTCTACAAAAACATTCAGCAAGCTCATTCTGATGCACAATCGGCATTAAAACAAAATCTTGCAACACAAAAAACCCTACAAGCAATGGAGCTAAGTTTTTCTTACACACAAAAAAGATATGAACAAGGATTATTAAACTCAACCGATTACAATGTTGTAAAAAACAATCTCACAAAAACACAAACAGAACTTATACGTGCAAAATATGATTATATTTTTAAACTAAAAATACTTGATTTTTACAGAGGTATAAGCATTAAAATTTAACATGAATAAAACATGAATAAAAACATAAAGACACACAGTCAAAAAAGAAAGAGAAAGATCACTAAATGGTCTATAATTGGTGCTTTAGCAATTATTATTATTTTAATAATCGGAAAAAAAGCTGACTGGTTTGGAAATGAAAATCTCCACAAAGTAAGTACAGAAATTGTCGAAAGGAGAAATGTTAGCGAAATTGTTACCGCAAGTGGTAAGATACAACCCGAAATGGATATTAAATTAAGCCCTGATGTCTCGGGCGAAATTGTAGAACTTGCTGTACGAGAGGGCGACTCAGTAAAAAAAGGCGATTTTTTATTAAAAATTAAGCCCGACATTTACGAATCGGCAGTAGAAAGAACTATTGCAGCGGGAAACTCTGCAAATGCGAACTTAATCAACAGTAAAGCACGACTTGAACAAGTAAAAGCACAATTTAATCAAACCGAATTATCATATAATCGTAATAAAGCACTATACGATGAAGGCGTTATTTCTCTTGCAGAATACGAAAATGCTCTCGCTACTTACCAAATGGGAATAGCTGATGTTAAAGCTGCCGAGGCAAGTGTTACATCTGCAAACTTTGCACTTATAAGCTCACAAGCCACTATTAGAGAATCACAAGAAAATTTGCGAAAAACAAGCGTATATGCACCAATGGACGGAACAATCTCTGCACTAAATATCGAAATTGGCGAACGAGTTGTAGGAACCGAAATGATGGCAGGAACAGAGATGATGCGAATTGCAAATCTTAATGTAATGGAAGTAATTGTGGATGTTAACGAAAATGATATTGTTAAAATTAAGCTTAGCGATAGCGTTGATATTCAAGTAGATGCTTATTTAAAAAGGATATTCAAAGGAATTGTAACAGAAATTGCAAACTCGGCATCTACAAGCGGATTGTCAGTCGATCAGGTAACTAATTTTAAAGTCAAAATTAGAATACTCCCCAATTCATACAAAGATCTTATTACTGATGGAAACTCGTACCCGTTTAGACCAGGAATGTCGGCAAGTGTTGATATTAACACTAAAACAGTTTACGATGTCCCATCTGTACCAATATCTGCAGTTACAACACGAGTTGATTCTGCTTATTCAAATCTCGCAGCAACAAAATCTGGCGATGATAACTCTCAAGATAATACATCAAAAGACATTTCTAATCTTCAAGAAGTAGTGTTTGTTTACAAAGATGGAACAATCGCAAAAAAAATTGTAACAACCGGCATTCAAGACGCATATTATATCCAAATAACAGAAGGATTAGAGCCCGAAGAAGAAGTCGTAACCGCACCATATAGTATAATATCAAAAATCTTAAATGATGGAATGAGTGTTGAAAAGGTAAGTGTGGAAGAGTTATATAAAACTAAATAGAGTTTGGTTTATCGGTGTTTTCGAATTCATTTCTAACAAAAAAATTGTCTCAATTTTTTATTTACATTTTCCTTTTTCTTACAAAAACTAGACATAAACCAAACACAACACACGTAGGTATAACAAACAGTTATTGCAATATAAATTTAGGGGGGCAATATAATTTGTTTGCATTTTGTATAATTGTTTTGTATATTTACATGTTGTTAAGTGTAGTTTTGCGTGTGTTGTTTAAATATGTTAAATGGAATTTATTTGTTATGAAATGTGATAAAATAACATATCAACCAAAATGGATAAATTTACGATAAATATATTTTATTGACTGGTTTTTAATTAAAAAAAATTAAACAGATGAAAACAATATTATTATTAAAGACAATTGCAACATGACTATTTATACTGTTGACGACCGCCTGTTACATAGTTGCCTTGACGAAAAGGGAGGAATTGTCACAATTAACATTTCGAAATTTCCTAAAGGAGTTTTGATTTTAAAGATTGTAAACGGAAACAATATTCATATTTCAAAAAAAAAAATTAACTGCTAAAACCATTATTATGAAAAGAATTACATTTATCAATCTATTTATTCTAATATCAATAATATCAATTTCTCAAAACTATACTCCAATTGCTGAAAATGGCAATAGGTTTAGTATTGCAATGTTTAGTGGTGGAAATCCTAATCCCACACATTCTAACTATGAAATTATTGGTGAAGACACTACAATTAATGAAATTATTTACCAGAAGCTATATGAAACGGAAATGAATGTTGAATTTTCTCCTTCAATGACTTTAATCGGCTTTATAAGAGAGACTGAAGAAAGACAAGTTTTTTTGAGAAATTTGATTGGAGATGAAGGCTTGTATTATGATTTTTATGTTGCAATAGGAGATACAATAAATTTTTACAATCCCTTTATATCAGATTTATATCAAAGCATATTCCCTGAACTTGGTTCGGATACTCTTGCAATTGTTGATACAGTTTATTATTCTGAAATATATGGCGTTGATAGGAAGATTTATGAAGTGTGTGCTTATGGAGATTACGGTTTATCGCCATTACAGTTTATTGAAGGAACAGGTGCTATTACTGGTATAAAACATTGTGGGTCAGTCCATTTTTTTGGGGTTATTGGAGGCTCATGGACAGTTTTGTGTGCATATCACGACTACGAATTGTTTTATCAAAATGAAACATATAGCACTTGCTTTATAACTAATATTGAGACCTCTAATACAAATTCGTTTGAAATATCGCCTAATCCATTTGATAATACAATTACTATAAATAATCTGTCATTAAAAGAATGTCATATTAAAATATATGACATTAATGGGAATGTTATTTTTGAAACATTTACTAATGAAACAATATCTTACAATACCCATGATTTACCTTCAGGTATGTATATAATTAGTATTAATTCAGATTCTCAGATTCAACATTATAAACTCATCAAACATTAAATATTAATATTATGACTATAAAGTATATTCCAATCATTTTAGCCTTAGTTACTTTATCATGTGGTGCATTCTGTCAACAAATTAACATAAATGCAAACTTTACAAATGATACAATAATTCACCCATTTATGCTGAGAAAATTATAAAACTTTAACAATCTAAACTAAATTATTATGAAAAAAATAATGTTTTCCTGTTTATTATTTATAAATGTGAATATCTGTTTGTCTCAAGACAATATTTCTTTATTTGCGGAAGATCAAACACTGTGGAGTATAGGGGTTTTTTCTGATAATCCCAATGAACCAGATGAAATATATTTCCTAAAAATAGATGGTCAAATCTTAATTAATGATACTGCTTATTTTCAAATTAAAAAATCTGAAAACTTTTCTACTTTTCCTGAAGATTGGACTTTAAGTTGTCATGTTAGAGTTGATGAAGATAGCATATTGTATCTTAGAACAATTGATAATATTGAAAAAAGAATTTTTAATTATAAACTAGATTATGGTGAAAGTGAGGAATGTTGGCTTTATGATTATTTTGCGGAAGAATTTATTTCAGTGGATTTGACCGTACAAGATGTTGAATTTATTACAAATAGTTCAAATACGTACAAAAAGTGGACTGTTGTAAATAACTTAGGAGAAGAATGGCCAAATACAACATGGATTCAAAATATTGGCTGCTTGGAGGGAGTTCTAATGGCTAATAGAGACCTTGTCCCTATTACTGGTCGTAAAGATGTTGTTTTGTGTGCATGGTTTAATGAAATGCAAATTTACTCAAATGAAAATTATGAAAATTGCGGTTTGGTCTTAGATATTAATATTAATACAAAAAAAGCAGTTGTATCTTTATACCCAAATCCAACATATGATAAAATATGTATAAACTCTAGTGATAGTTCGTTAATCAGTGAGACATTTGAAATCTTTAATTCTCAAGGAAAAAAAGTGTTGGCTGGTTGTATAAAAAGTTCAAATATGATAATCTATTTAGACAAACTATGTAGTGGCATTTATATATTAAAAATTAGGAATGTTGAACCAATAAATATAATTAAATTATGAAATCGTTTTTATACATAACTATTATTGTTTTTGTGATATTGTTTTCAAATAATTTGAAAGCTTATGACACGGTTAGATATAATTTGCAAACAACAAGTGACACTACGATTAATCTGTCAAATATAAATATATATGGACTAAGGATTTATGGAAATGGTATAACTGAACATACTAATAGTTTAGTAAGAGTTCTTTTATTCGGTCAAAACGATGAGATTATTCTAGTTAATGAATTCCTTTTCCCAATTGACTCAATAGGATTGCACTATTTTAGTTTCACAGAAGAAGGGGTACTAATTGACAATTTAGTGGCTGATAAATTAAATATTTATGTGAAAAATTCAAGTGTAAGATTAGATTCTATTATTTTTTATGCAGATAGAACAGAAAGAAGTATGTCTGATACAATATGTTATGACGCAATCGTGTCGCACAAAATAGAACGGTTGAATTTGAATCTTGAGAAAAATGGCTATATATGGCGTGCAAATGTCCCGTATTATTCATACTATTTTATTAATAGAAATTATCTATATTATGGAGCGAATACTTATGGCTTTGATTTTTATGGGAACGGTATTTTTTCTCCAACAACCCCTAATAAACCAACTAAAACTACAAGTATTTATGTTAACTTTTGGGATTGGAGATACCGACATGGTGCAATGGATGAAACTTCTTTTTACTGGGATGGTAATCCTGATAGTTTTTGGCATATTCCTTCTAGTTCTGTACATCAAGAAATAAATGGGTGGATGACGAAAATACATTGTCAATTTGGTAACAACGGAGCACCTTGGGATAGGTGTACTAGCGGCTGTTTTTTGTTTGCTCCAACTACTACTGTTGCATGCAATTTAAATTTGTATTATAATCAACACCTTGATATTGATTTGTCCGAGCAATTTTCTATGGATTGTTCAAGTTATGTTACAAGAACTTGCTATAATGGTGGTCACACTAATGAAGTTTTAGATGCTTTTTTGTATGACGGTGTTGTTGATGAAGCTTGTTATCCGTATATAAATGACACAAGTGATTGTACTTATAGTTTTCCTGAAACAAACAAAATTTATATTAGTGACTATAATGCTTGTGGATCAACATATTCGGTTTGTTCAGATGAAGATTTAAAAGAAAAACTTATTACAAAAGGTCCAATGTCGGCAAATTTAGGTGGACACTCAATGTGTTTAGTAGGTTTTGGTCTTGTATATCCTAATATGATTCTTGATACTGACAATAGTTATGGAAACATAACAATATTGGAGTCTCGGGCATTGCCCCCAATTGTACTTTAATGTCATTAAGCTTAAATTGGAATTTATATGGGATTCCTTTGGATCAAGTCTTAAAAGATGGGATTATTCATGCATGGCAAAATGGTGCAGATGTTATAAGTAATTCTTGGAGTGGTGCAACTGATGAAGATATTGTAATTGATGCAATAAACCAAGCGATTTCAAATGGAAATGTTTTAGTTAGTTTAGTATTGTTTTTTTATATTTGAGTGTTCCTTTTTCTTACAAAAACTAAACATAACCCACGTAGGTATAACAAACAGCTATTGCAATATAAATTTAGGGGGGCAATATAATTTGTTTGCATTTTGTAAAATTTTTTCGTATGTTTATGCATTATTAAGTGTAATTTTTCGTGTGTTATGTAAATATTAAATGGAATTTATTGGTTATTAAATGTGATAAAATAACATATCAACCAAAATGGATAAATTTACGATAAATATATTTTATTGACTGGTTTTTAATTAATAAAATTTAAACAGATGAAAAATATAGTTTACTGTTTATTATTTAGTACAATTTTTAAATGCATAACAATATAAATATATTTCTCATGAAATATTGTAAAATATTACTTATTATACTATTCGTTTGTTTTCTGAACCATAATGTATTTAGTCAGGATTTATCATGGATAATGTATGATCATACAAACTCACCTCTTCCAGCAGGTGGTACGGAGGGTGGTTACCTCGCAGGCATGGTTGAGGACCAGTATGGGAATAAATGGATTGCATCCAGTAATGGGTTATTTAAGTGGAATGGCGATGTTTGGACTCATTACAATTCTGAGAATTCTGGACTCCCACACGATGTTATGCATTGCATAGCAATTGATAAAAACGATGTAATGTGGATTGGGACAGGTTATGGTGGGTTAACAAGATTTGATGGTATAAACTGGTTTAGTTATGATTACAGTAACTCAAATATTCCATACACAGAAATTATTTCGATTTCAATTAATAATAGTAATAATGAAATATGGATGTGTCTGTATGGATGCGGAATTGCCAAATTTGACGGAAATAGTTTTACACACTATATTACACCAGATTCACCATGGGAAGAAGACCTTAATTATGAAATTGGAATTGAAAATGACACAACAGTATGGGTTACTACTATCGGTGTGGGACTTGCCAGATTGTCAGGTAATGAATGGACGATTTTTGATTCAACCAATTCAGAATTATCGGCAACATCTTCTCTTTATATTGCTATTGATTATAACAATAATAAATATGTTACCACAAATAACGGTCTTTTTATTATTGACCAATATGGAGTGCAAACTATGTTAGACACAGGGTATTTTGTTAGTAGCCAAAGTAAAGCAATTTGGGGAATAATTGCGACTTCTGATAGTAGTATATGGATTGCTGGACATAATCTTATTAATTTAAAAAATGGTGAATGGCAAAACTTTTCTTTAGCTGAAATTCAACCCTATGGCATGCTTTATCATTTATATGAAGACCGAAACGGCAACCTTTGGGCTTGGATATTGAACAAATTATATTACCTTGAGATAAATTCCAATATTCCCAATTTTGATTCTTATGTGCAAGTTTCTGCTTGCCCAAACCCATTTCTCGATATAATAAAGTTTAATAGTATCGGAAATGAAAATATCGAAAGCATTTCATTATTTGATATGTCTGGAAGGTTAGTTCATTTTCAAAACAACACACAGGGGGGCTCAAATATAGAAATGAATGGTTCTTTCTTGAGCCAAGGGTGTTATATTGCTTATCTTCAAACTAATGGATCAAAAGTAAAGAAATATATTAAGATATTTAAAAACTAAAATATTATGAGAAATTTATTTTTTACTGGGCTTATGTTATTTATTAGCACCACTATTTCTTGTCAAGATTGGCAGCCAAGACCTGATTCTGCTTATTATCTACCTGCTGAGACAAGAGCCACATATTGCAGCCATACATCCTTAACATACTCTGACAGGTATAAAATAATTGAAAATTATATTCCATTATCATCACATCCAGCGAAAACTATTAAGATTAATTTCAATATCATTCAGCGAAACGATGGAACAGGAAATTTTTCAAATACACAAAACGATATTAATACACTTATTAATATATTTACAACATTTCGAAATCGTTATATAACATTATCTGGTCCATCAGATCCTATTGCAGGAATAATATCCCTCAGTTTTACTAAATTTGATTTTGAACTAAGCAATATATACTTTTATCAAAATACAACTTATTTCAACAGCAATTCGATTTGGTCTTTAAATAACTATGTAAAAGGTCTTTATCCAGAAAGAATGAACGAACTCAATATTTATTTTACAGGTTCTACAGGTTCTACAAATGCTACAATGCCAGGTGAATTTTACTCTAGCTATGATTTAGGTATTGCTATGTGTAAAGATTGGGAAAATTTCCCTCCAGAGGGTATTTGGTCGGTAGGAGGAGGGCTTTGCCATGAAATGGGACATTGTTTAAATCTCACACATCCTTATCCTGGAGGTGGTACTGCTTGTACACTAGTGGGTATGGTTGCAGAAGAAGGTTGGTTCGCAGATTTGTTTGGAGAACCATTCCCAGGAAATGCCTTTCATCTTACATCAAATTATAATATATGTGTACCTTGTGGAGATTGTCCACCAATAACAATTGCGAATACCGTAAATCCATATGTTAATGAAGATGATTATTCGGATCGCGTGACTAACAATTTTATGGGAAATCAATATAATTTCAGGCAGTATCTTTCGCCGAGTCAAATAGGCAAAGCCCATAGAGCCGCTTATTTTTCTGCTTTAAGAAGATATATTAAAGATGATTGCTATAATGCCAATTCTCCGATTATTGTAAGTGAAGACGAAACTTGGGATTTCAACATCAGGGTTTATCAAGATATTATTATTGAGAATAGTTCTGAGTGTACATTTACTTGCCATGTTGAATTACCATACAATGCCAAAATAATTGTTCGCGATGGAAGTAAATTGATTGTTGATGGCAGTATCTCTGGTGTTAACGAAGAAGCTTGGAAAGGACAAATAGAAGTTGAACCTGGTGGGGAATTAATTATTAATGATGATGGTGAGATATTACTCGGAGAAGGAGGTTTTATTTTAATTGATAAATCTGAAACTTATATTGCTACCTTAACATATAATGAAGGTGCAAATGTTATTCTAGAACATACTACATCTTTATTGGAAATTATAGGCAACTTAAATATAGGTGTCAACGCTCAATTCACCTTCACCGGCGACGGCTACATCAAATTCAGCAAACCCGGACCTGATTCAGCTCCCGATAATATTTTTGCTGGTACAAATGCTTCGTTTGTTTTAGAAGGTACAGGCAAAAACGATAAAAAAATGGAAATTCAGCAAAGTTCGGTTCATTTTCCTGCACTTGCCGAATTGCGTTTCGAGAACTGCAAAATTGAGATGGGGTCTAGTGCAAGAATGCAAACCGGTTCAACATCATCTATTACTTTTGAAAATGTTAAAATTACATCAACTACTGGAGCTTATAATGCACATCGTAGTTTCCATTTTTACGGTCAGCCTAATGTAACAATAAACAATTGTATATTTGAGAATGGATATCATGGTTTATATGGTAATCTCACTTATGGCGGTGCACCGCTATATATATCTAATAGTACATTCCAAAATAACTGGCGAGGAATACAAATTTATAATAAGGGACTAAATTTAAATAATTGCACTGTTAAGAATAATACTGACTATGTATTTTAGGAATATATTTGAGCGTTCCTTTTTCTTACAAAAATTAAACATAAACCAAACACAACCCCCGTAGGTATAACAAACAGTTATTGCAATATAAATTTAGGGGGGGGGCAATATAATTTGTTTGCATTTTGTATAATTGTTTTGTATATTTACATGTTGTTAAGTGTAGTTGTTAGGTAATCGCATAAAAAACTTAAAGTCATGAATCAGAAAATTATTCTATTATCATTATTACTTGTAATTGGCTCTTTATCAAGTTTCTGTCAATTCAAATCCTTATTTGGAGATAATTCAACAAAATATTTAATATTTGAAACGTTTCTCGGTGGTAGTGAAGTAAATGAGCATACATCTCTAGGCATTATTGAAGATAATGATTATTTATATCACCAATTTCAATTCTTCTTAATTCGTGAAGATACAGTTTCAGGAAAAGTATGGAGACGAACCAGTTTATCTGAAGATGAAGTGTTATTCATGGATATGTCTTTGAATATTGGTGATACTATGTACTTAAGTCAATCAAACTTTATCGACTTAGCTTATGCTTCACCTGATAATCAAGGATACGCTTTGGTTCAAAATGTTTTTTACAATGAATATGGTAAAAATATCGAACTAAACTGTCATACAAATAATCATTTAATGGCATATTACACATCACCAGTAGAGTCAATCCCTCTGAGATTTATTGAAGGTATTGGACCTAACTATAGTATGCTTTACGGTTTAATCTATCCTAGTAATACCTATTTAGTTTGTTCATATAAAGACGATACTTTAGCTTTTACCAATACAGAGTTTAATACATGTGATTCCACACTATTTTGGGTAGTCGGGGAAGTCGGGATTAATGAAGCAATAAAAACATTTCCTAAAATGGAATGTTCTTGTTATCCTAATTCAAATTATAGTTCATATAACATTCTCTGTCCAGATAGTTTTACTGGTAAAATATCAATATATAATATCCATGGTAAAACATTATTTTCAACTGAGATAAATAATGAACTCTCTTTTGAGGTTTCATTGAAAAATTTTGAAAGTGGTATTTATATTTTAAATTTTAGCAATAATACAGGTTATCAACCATTAAAACTTATTAAATTATGAGATATAAAGTTTCATTTTCACTACTAGTACTTGTAAATATTGTATTTGCACAACAAACGCCTCAATGGATAATGCCATTTTACTTTGAAACTGCAGATGGACAAAAAGACACTGTGTATATTGGATATGATCCAAGTGCAAGTGAATCACCAGATGTTATTGATGAGCAGTTTTATGATATTGAACATTATATCCTTTCAAATTTAGACTTTTTTAATGTTTATGTTGAAGGTTCATTAGGGTGTGGAGATAATTACTACGATATAAGAAAAACGACTATAAGAAATGACTTGGATTTATATACTTATATTAACTTTGTTGGTGTTGGAGATTTTCCAATAACAATGAAATGGGATTATTCCCAACTATATAGTGAAAACCTACCTGATATTTATCAAGTTATTTCTGACAGACCTAGAGCAAGAATTGATATTTATCCCGAAATTTTTAACTGTGACATATCGTGTCATGATGATTGCTATTATATGTGTACCGACTCCCTATATCCTGAAATCAACAATTATCTAACATGGGATTGTAACGGCATTTTAGAGGATAGTGTGTATTTCAACTCTAGCTTAGCTCTAACTGTCGAGGAAGGACAAGGGATAATGATAAGACTTAGGCAGTATGATACAATAGCGCATTGGTGGTCAGATACAAAAATAGAAAAAACCAATTTGTTGAATATTCAAGTTTCCCCAAATCCATCTAACGGGCTTATAAGAATTGGAAATTTACCTGAAGAGCAATTGTCAATAGAAATTTATGATTTTATGGGAAGGATCGTAAAATCAGGTAATTATCTTTGTCGAAAAGAGGTTTTGTTTGATATGGAGGCCTTAATAAAGGGCATATATATATTGAGAATAAGTGATTGCAATAATTCATATATTTATTCTGAGAAAATTATAAAACTTTAACAATCTAAACTAAATTATTATGAAAAAAAATATTTTACTTTTGTTTCTTTTCTTGATTTGTTTTAGCGTAGTTCGAGCTCAAGTTCTGCCAATGGTTGTTGATTGGAAATTATGGTCAACCGTTGATGATTATAATTATAATATTTATGGAGAGCCATATACTCCTGAAACATATTTTGTGAAATTTGAAGGAGATACGCTTATTGGGGGCTTAAATTATTTTAAGATAATGCTATCTGAAGATGTTGATACAATTGATTTCTCATGTGTTGGATACGCAAGACAAAGCACGGATAATCAGAAAGTATTTTACCGTAATTTAGAAGGTGATGAGGGTTGTGTTTATGATTTTTCTGTGAGTCAGGGAGATACAATAACAGATTTATACAATCCACTGAGAGAGCATCTGTTTTATGATGATTTTAACGTAGTTGTTGACAGTGTTTATTTTGTAAATATTAATGGTAATAATCAGCGTGCATTTGATTTAATGTGCATTGATTATCCGGAGGCAAAAGAAACAATAATTGAAGGCATTGGTAGTGAATGTGGAGTTTTAGAAGTTGGACATGCTTTTTCAGGTGCAGTAGGCTGGAGTTTGAGTTTATTGTGTTACTGGGAGAATGATGCATTAGCTTACCATGCAGATAGTTATGATTTTTGTTTTTATGATGATTTGTCTGTGATTATACCCAAAAACACAGACGCTATTCATATATATCCGAATCCAACAAAGGATATTATAAATATTTCATCTGAAGACATTATTACTAAAATTGAATTAATTGATGTGAATGGTCGATTGTTGTTTTCAAAAAAGACCAACGTTTTATCGATAAGTGATTTAGAAATTAAGCCTGGGGTTTACTTCCTCCGAATATTCACAATCCAAAATATGTTCACTAAAAAAATTATTTTAAAATGAAAAAAGGAATATTTACTGCCGTTATATTAATAATGTGTCTCTTTGTGAAAGCTGATGAAATTTTATTGAATAGTGTTTATTCTCAAGATACCATTATCCACCCATTTTCAAACTTTGAGGATTCAGTAATTTATAGTTTGAAGATTGACAATAGTAGTCTTGTCCTCAATTCAGATACGAGTCTAGTACGAATCGTTCTAATTGATAATAAGGGAGTGAATTATTTAATTGCTGAGTCATATTCAGTTTTGGATAATTCAGATAGTCTTAGTTTTGAAAAATATGGAGAAGAGACTTTGTGGCTAAATGGGATTAGGCCACAGAGTATAAAAATTATTATTGATGATGCATCATTAAGTGTTGGGAGTTTGATCCTTGATTGTAAAAATCCAAATTTAACTCAAGCATATATCAAACAGCAGAAAGAACAGCAATTACAAGATAAAATTAGCAGATTAAACAGCAGTTTGTCAAATCAGGAGTATCCTTGGAGAGCTGGTAACACAGCTGTGTCGTCTTTGAGCTATATGAAAAAGATGGAGTATTTTGGAGAGCGTTTTAAAGATGGTTACGAATATTATGAAAGTGGTTTCTTTGTTACTCCTTCATTTAGTAATGTTAAAGCATCTAATGAGATTGTAAAACGCTTTGACTGGAGAAAAAGACATAATGCGGACAAGGTTGGGTTTCCGTATTTTGACGGAGATACTCAGGGCTCAGGTTGGTTAGCACCACCTTCTTATCAGAATGGCTGCTTATTGGGTGGATACGTACAGTATTTGAATTGCACAGATTGTGAAAATGCCGGCGGAATTTATGTTGAAGCTCCAACCTGTTGGGCTTTTGGACCTATCGCAGCTATTGAAGCTGTAACTAATTTGTATTTTAACAGGCATTTGGATATAGAAATTTCACAGCAGGAAATAGTTTCCTGTGCATGGTCTGATGGAGCTAATGCTGGTTATGTAAGTAATACTTTTCAATATGCAAAAACCAATGGTATTTCAAATGAAAGTTGCTATCCTTATATTGCAGATGATGGTGATTGTATGGATAAGTGTACAAGCCCTGATGATATTATTAGGATTTTTGATTATTCAAGTTTAACTAATAGTGAATTGAATTATAAAACAGATCTCATAGAATATGGTCCATTGAGTGCTATTCATGCAACTTGGTTACATGCATTTACACTTATAGGTTATGATATTATTAAAGAAGGGGATTATATAGATTATACTACAGGAGAAACGATTCAAGCTAATTCGCCATATATTGGTTGTACATATTGGATTTTTAGGAATAGTGGATTGTTTGGTGGTTGGCCATATCATGTTAGCTATACTTATATGTTGGATATGCCACGTGGTGTAAGAAAAATCCATACACCAATATTTAGTGAAAATTATAGTCAAGATAGTATAAAGTGCAATGATCTTGACAATGACGGCTATTTCAATTGGGGTATTGGACCAAAACCATCAACATGTCCATCTTGTCCAAACGAAAGGGATTGCGATGATTCGAATCCTTATCTAGGTCCTTTTGATTCAAAGTATGGTTGCACATTATTGTGTGATAATTTTGTTTATGATAATTTCGTTGAAACTTTAACAGAAGATCAAGGATTTTATGATAATACATATCTAAATCATGATTTGTTTTTAGATGGAGTACAGTTAATAGTACATGATACTCTTCATTTACATGACAATGTTACAATTAATGTTGGTATTGGGTCAAATCTAAGGTTTGGTAAAGATTGTGTTGTGAAAGGAGCTTGCAATGATGAGATATTTGATGGACAAATTATTGTTGAAAATGGTGGTATTTTAACTTTTGATAAAAACTCTAAATTATTTTTTGGAGGAGAGGTAATTATAAATGGAAATTTAATTGTTAACGAAAATGTCTTTCTCAATCTTTACAATGAACAAACATATATTGATATTAATGGTGTTTTAGAATTAGGCACCAACGCCACCTTCACCTTCACCGGCGACGGCTACATCAAATTCAGCAAACCCGGACCTGATTCAGCTCCCGATAATATTTTTGCTGGTACAAATGCTTCGTTTGTTTTAGAAGGTACAGGCAAAAACGATAAAAAAATGGAAATTCAGCAAAGTTCGGTTCATTTTCCTGCACTTGCCGAATTGCGTTTCGAGAACTGCAAAATTGAGATGGGGTCTAGTGCAAGAATGCAAACCGGTTCAACATCATCTATTACTTTTGAAAATGTTAAAATTACATCAACTACTGGAGCTTATAATGCACATCGTAGTTTCCATTTTTACGGTCAGCCTAATGTAACAATAAACAATTGTATATTTGAGAATGGATATCATGGTTTATATGGTAATCTCACTTATGGCGGTGCACCGCTATATATATCTAATAGTACATTCCAAAATAACTGGCGAGGAATACAAATTTATAATAAGGGACTAAATTTAAATAATTGCACTGTTATTAACAATACCGACTTTGGCATATATTGCCAAAGTATGAGTTTTAACTCTAATTTTACAAACTGTACAATAAATAATAATAGATATGGGATGTTTTATAACAGTAGCGTAAGTGCCTCACTGGAAGACACATATATTCAATCAAATACTTATGACGGCATTAGAACATCGGGAGGTTTTGCATTATACCTTGAGTGTTGTTATATTAGTAATAATCGTTATGGTATTTATACAAATAATGGAACATTTGTAAAGCCAACAACATGTGACATCATCAATAATTCGAAAACAATTTATCTTAATTATGGATTAGTTTCACTTAATAATAAATATAATCAGTTGCAGGCACTTAGGGTTTGTTAAATAATAAAGTATGGAGAATTGACGAAGCTATTTTGTTGTTTTTCGAGACGCAAAATTCAGCTAATAGCTTGCGTCTCTTTGTTAATTTTGCAACAAAGAAAAACAGCAAAAGAGCAAGTTAAAATGAATAGTTTATTGTTTTACAATCCCTTAAAGATGGTTATACTTTGTATGGTTCAACTAGCATGTGGTGTGGTGGAGGTAGTCCTACATTATCAGCAAGACATAATCGTTGGGAATCTAACCTATATGCTCAACCTACATACAATGATAATTATAAATTATGGGTACATAATTGTTCTCCCTTCACACCAGTAATAGTTAAAGATACCTTGCCTGCATATTTAACTTGTTTTATGGGTCCCCCTGTTTTATTAGATGATAATTTGGATGGAAATGCAAATCAAAATATAAATACAGAAACGAACCTTCCTTTAGTTAATTTAGATGGTGTTCAAATGCCTTTGGATGAGGCTGTTAATCAGCTTAGTAGCCAATTAATTGAAATTGAATCAGAAGAAAACTATCGTAATCTTATTTTTCAATATTCCACTATTATTGAGAATTGTAATTTGTTTGAAGATGCAGAGGTTAATTATTGGCAAAACATTGCTTATGTTGATGTTCATAAATTTATCTCAGATTTTTATAAATTTGTTGATTATGACAAGACAAATGTGAATTTTAATGCTGGAGTTGAAGAATTAATATCAATAAATACAAGCTTGCTTGAAAATCCTTTGATCCCACATTATAAATTTGTTGAGTATAGCCTTGATATAGCATTATTAAATCGTATGCGAGAACATTATACTGTTTCTATATCTCAACTCGAATCACTTACAAACGAATTGCAATTTGCTGGCTCAGAATCTGAATATGATTATGTTCAAAACTGGCTCTGTCATATTAAAGCCGAAAAATTAGCAACTGAAGGAATGTTAACACCCGATGAATTTGAATTTGCAATAGAAAATTGTGATTTATGTTTTTCAGTTCGTAATGCAGAAACATCTGACACAATTAATAATTCAGATAATCATTATGAGAAAGCTAAAAACGATATAATAAATCATAATACCGAAAATAATTTTACTATAAGTCCAAATCCTAATCAAGGTAGTTTTAATATTGAGTTTGCAAACTCATGCTTGGGTTGTGAAATACGAATAATCAATTCAATAGGACAGTTGGTAAAAAGTGTTGTGGTTGGCTCAGACGAAAAAACCATAAAAATTGATGGCTTAACAACAGGTCATTATAAAGTTATATGCTTGTTAAATAATGAAATTATTGATACTGGAACAGTTGTAGTTAAATAAGGAAGATATTTTAAAATCTTATTTGGGTTTGTCGGTGTTTTCGACTTCGCTTGATTACCTGCAGTATAATAGGCGGCTAAGCGTAATCAAATATTACAACAAAACCAGTTTATCGGTAAAAATTATTTCGCCATCATTAATTTTAATTAAATAGACTCCTGTTTTAACATCTGTTAAATCTGGAACAATTTTGTATCCGCTATAATTACCAGAAAAAATGATTTGTCCTGACATATCTAATAAACTAAATTCAATATCTTTATCTAATTCAGATAATATGGTAAGCTGAAATTTATCTGATGGATTTGGATAAATTTTATACACATTACTAATCCTATGATTATCGACACTTTGAACAGAACTCACGTTTGCTAACACAGACAAATCAGGATTTACAACTACGTCTGTAACTAATCCTGCAACATTTAGAATATAATTAGAATAATTTACATCAACATTTTTACGCACAATCTCAAATGAGGCATCATCATAAATTATCTTAAATTCAATAGGTATTGTAAAAAGTGGAGTTGCTGTTGCAGTCGTTGTTTGTGTAAGTTCAATATTTAATACCGTTCCATTTTGATACCATAATGCCTCATATATCGGATAACCTTGACCATAATACCATTCCGAAAAAAAAATATCAAAATTAATTCCAGTTTCTGTTTCAAGAACAAGTTTAAGATCTTCGGCGGTTGCAGTGCTATTGCCATATTGGTATAAAAACTCTCTTAAAGCAGCAAAAAACTCATCATCATTATTTACCAAATATCTTAACATGTGTACAAGGCAAGCTCCTTTACGGTAACTTAATCGGTAATTAAAGATTCTATTAACGCTATTTAACTCTTCAAACGGCACATAAACCGAACCTGTTAAAGCCTCTTTAGCAAGGCTCTGACATTCTTCTAACCATCCTTGTTCATATCCTTCGGGTTGAATAAATTCCTCTCCGAGATATTCTCCATAGCTTGCAAAACCTTCATTTATCCAGATGTCTTGCCAGCTAGCACAAGTAACATAATTACCAAACCACGAATGTGCAAGTTCATGTATAACAAGACGAAAACTAAAATCGCCTAAACTTGTCATTGTCTGGTGTTCCATTCCCCCATTAATGGGTACAATACAATGCCCGTACTTTTCGGAATGATGAGGATATAAACCCCAAAGATGCGATAAAACATCTAACATATCGTTTACTTGATGCATATACCACGACATGCTTTCCAAATAAGCAGAATTATTTGGAATAAAATTTTGTACGAAAATATTTTCTCCATACTCCTCAATTTCACTATTAAAAGAATAATCCATATAATCTCCTACTGCCACAGAAATTAAATAATACGCAATAGGATAAGATGAATGCCAATCCATTCTTTTTTTGCCTTTACCGACAGACACTTCATTTACAAGCAATCCGTTAGAGCCTGCTTTTAAATTTTCGTTTAAGATAATTGAGAAATACGATGAATCGGCTTTATCTGCCAAGACTTGCTTACACGGAAACCAATATTTGGCATAATATGGCTCGGTTAGAGAATAAGTAAAACTAAATAATTGAGATTCGTAGTATTCGCTGTCGTTAAATAAACCGTCTAAAGGCTCTCCATGATAATAAATTTGAGCTAATACCTGATAATTTTCGCTAAAATTATCAGAATGCACATAATTAATTACAATAATATCGTCATTATGAGAATAAGTAAGCAGATTACCATTAATCTTAACTGAATCAACTGTCATATTTGATTTTAACTCAAACACAAGTTCTTCACTATAATCATCAAATAAATCCAACAATATCTTAACATTGCCCGATATTACGACTGAAGTGTTAGTCATTTCAAGTTCAGGATGGTAAAATCCTACATCATAATAATTTAAACGGGGGTCGTTTTGATAATCCGAAGCTTTTATAAATTTATAAGTATGTTTATCAAAATCATATTCCTGAGCAAAAAGATTAGATATAGAGAAAGTCAAGACAAAAGAAAGAATAAAAACTGTTGCATTTTTCATATAATAAGAATTAATTGGTTAATGCAAAGCGACAAAACTCTTATGAGTAGCCCCTTACTCTATCAGTCCTTTATTATCAATCCATCTAATTGCTTCGCGTTTGCTGAGCGGCTTTAATGCCGAACTTTGGATAACAAAATTCAAAACCCATTTGTAATCAGTTTTTGAATACTCGCGTAAGGCCCAGCCAATCGCTTTTTGAATAAAGAAATCGCTATGTGATGCATTATCGAGGATATGGCGAGTAAGTATCTCGGTATTAGTATTTTCTTTGTATGACAACTGAAATATTATAGATACTCGTTTAAGCCAAATGTTTTTAGAAGCACTCCATGAATCAGTCATTGCTCCAGTAAGATTTGGGTATTTTTTAAAGAAGGGAGCTATAATTCTACTGCTAATAAGATCGACAGTATCCCACCATGAGTTAGTAAGTATCAGACTCTCGAAATATATAATATCTGTTGGCGCCCATCTTTTTTTATGCTTGGTAAGCAATTGGATGGCAAAATAATGATATTCTCTTTCTGGCAAATTAAACAATTCCTTAACAATAATTTTCGAGGTATCAAGATCTGGTATTGGGAATGTATTAAAAAACACTCTAAAGATATCTTTTCTTTTTGAAGCAGGGATTCCAAGAAATGAAAATTGATTTTTCATGTATTTGGCCATTGGAACAGCTGCTCCCATGTTTCTATGTTTTTCAAAAAAATGTTGTGCTTTCGTTAAATAATCCGTCATTTTTTAATCATTTAAAAATTAGTATGTCTTTTTACAAAATTACATTATACTTTAATAAAAACAAAGTTATTACGTATAATATTTTACTAAGAAACGAATAATTATTATAAATATTTTGGTAATGAGCAATTTTTATATAATTTTAAATTTCTTTTTAAGAAACTATTATGAAAGAAAACTTAAAGATATTAAGATGCCTACTATTATTTCCTCTTTCAGTCATATATGGTTTGGTCGTTTCTATTCGGAATTTTTGCTACGAAAATAATATCTTAAAATCAAAGCAATATAATATTCCTATAATATCAATTGGAAACCTTAGCGTAGGAGGAACAGGAAAGACTCCTCATACCGAGTTTTTGTTAAAAATGCTTAGCAAGGAGTTTTCTGTGGCAGTTTTAAGTAGAGGGTACAAACGTAAAACTAAAGGGTTTAGGATAGTTGAAACCGACGACACTCACTTTGAATCTGGCGATGAGCCACTACAAATAAAACGCAAATACCCCGATTCTATAGTTGCAGTTAGCGAAAGTCGTACAAAAGGAGTTGAAACACTTTTAAAAATGTATCCCGATTTGAATCTTATTATTCTTGATGATGCCTTTCAACACCGGAGAATAAAACCAGGGCTTCAAATTTTGTTAAACAATTACAATCATCCAATAGCCGAAGACTATCTATTACCACTTGGAATGCTTCGTGAAACCCGTTCGGCTAGTTATCGAGCAGATATTATAATTTACAGTAAATGTCCTAACAATCTTAAACCCATAGAACGTCGTATCTTGAGCAAAGAAATTGATATTCGACCGTTTCAATATCTCTTTTTCTCAACTTTTGATTACCTTGATATTGTTCCTATATATGGCGAAGGTGATAAAATAATTAATAAAGAAAAACTTAAAGAACTCAATGTTTTAGCACTTTCGGGTATTGCAAGAAGTAAAAACTTTGTCGATTATCTAAAGGAGAATTGCAAGATCGTAAAACATCTTCGATTTCCTGACCATCATAATTTTAATAAACGAGACATTTCAAATATTGAGAAAGAATTCAATAAAATGTCGGATAACAAAATCATCTTAGTTACTGAAAAAGATGCGATAAGATTAAATTCAATGACTTTATTTAGTGAGGATATTAAAAAATATGTATATTGCATTCCTATTGAAGTAAAACTTCTTTGTAGTGAGGACGATAGACAACAATTTGATAATCAAATATTTAGTTATGTTAGAAACAATAAAAGATACAGTAAATTATATAAGAACTCATATTAAATCAGAGCCTGAAGTAGGAATAATCCTTGGTACTGGTCTCGGTGGCTTAGTAAAAGAGATTGAAATTGAAATTAGTATTTCATACAAAGACATCCCCAATTTCCCTGTCAGTACAGTTGAAGGTCATAGTGGGAAACTGATTTTTGGAAAACTTGGAGGCAAAAATGTTGTCGCTATGCAAGGACGTTTCCATTATTATGAGGGATACGAAATGTCTAAAGTGGTTTTTCCAGTTAGAGTAATGAAATATCTCGGAATTAAAACTCTTTTCATTTCAAACGCTAGCGGTGGAGTTAATCCTAATTTTGAGATTGGGGATTTAATGATAATTAACGACCATATTTGTCTAGTTCCAAATCCACTAATTGGAAGAAACGAATCTGAATTTGGACCACGTTTCCCTGACATGAGTGAGATTTATGATAAAACTCTTATTATCAAAGCAAAAGCAATAGCAGATAAACTGGAAATAAAAGTACAAGAAGGAGTTTATACTGCTACAACTGGACCAACTTTTGAAACTCCTGCAGAGTATAAGTTTTTTAGAATAATTGGCTCAGATACTGTTGGGATGTCAACTGTTCCAGAGGCTATTATTGCTCGTCAAATGGGAATTCCATGTTTTGCAATGTCAATTATAACAGACCTTGGAGTTCCAGGTAAAATTGTTGAAGTAACTCACGAAGAAGTTCAAAAAGTTGCTACAAAAGCAGAGGTAAAAATGACCCGAATTTTTAAAGGGATGATTGAACAGTTGTAGAGAAACGGTTGATCGGTTGACAAGTTAATCGGTTAAGCGGTTGATTAGTTGATATGGAGATACAGTATCACAGGATTACTGAAACACTGAATCACTACGTTATGCTAATCACAGTCCAACAGCATCACAATTAAAATGTGAACCTTACTCTTCCGTAGCCATCTTTAAAATAGTCTCATAAACGGTATTCCAGCCTTCCCATTTTCCATATTCGGAAAGCGACTCGTTATGCCACAGGGTTATAAGCGTACCACCGTATTGTTTTGTGTAGTTTATAATTTCTGTACAATGTTCAATTGCTTCATCGTGGGTTAAACCTAATGTTCTTACTTCGAATGCGATGCACAGAGCGAAGTCGAAGTGTTCAAATGTTCAATTGTTCTTACTTCAAAACTTTCTTCTTATTTGAAATATTTTTACAACTTTGCATTTTTCTTTGCAGTATTTATACTCGTAACAAAAATGGAGATTAATTCATTTGATTCTGAAATAGCACATTCCACTTTTGCAGTGTCCTGTGAGAGTGCTGCTTTGATAATAATGTTTAAATTAATATCTGTTTCACGCAATTCTTTTAAAATTACTTTCATTTTATGAATAAAATCTTTTGCTGATTCTGCACCTTGAGCTTCCCCATAATTTAAAGCTGGTGATGTTCCAGAACGTAGTAATTGCCCACCAAGATGATAACTTGCTTTTGAATTATCAAGACAATTGACTATCTCGATAATCAGAACAGAATACTCAATGAGCCGCTTTCTTAGGTCTTTAGTTTTTGTCATGTTTTTTATTTTTATGAAATTGTAGCTTTTTTAAAGTTTATTTCAAATAACAACTGAAAAAAGAAAAATAATCTGAAAGAACAATTGAACAATTGAACAATAGAACAATTGAACAATAGAACAATTGAACAGTTGAACAATAGAACAATTGAACAATAGAACAATAGAACAATTGAACAGTTGAACAGTTGAACAGTTGAACAGTTGAACAGTTGAACAGTTGAACAGTTGAACAGTTGAACAATTGAACAGTTGAACAATTGAACAGTTGAACAATAGAACAATTGAACAATAGAACAATAGAACAATTGAACAGTTGAACAATAGAACTGTGGAACAAAAGAACTGTGAACTACTCTTCTGTAGCCATCTTTAAAATGGATTCATACACGGTATTCCATCCCTCCCATTTTCCATATTCGGAAAGCGACTCGTTATGCCACAGGGTTATAAGTGTACCACCGTATTGTTTTGTGTAGTTTATAATTCCCGAAGAAATCTCAATTGCCTCATCGTGAGTCATAGTTTGATATTTGGTAAAACTATTGTCCATTATCATTGTTGGATAAAGCCAAAAATCTGTTTTCTTATTTGTTGTTAGGTTAAAAAATGGAACAGGTACTGTAACTCCCATTCTAAAACCAGGCATATCAGGATAAACCATAGAATAATCACGCTTCATACCTAAATTTATCAATTGCTCATAAGTAGAAGGGAAACGAACAAATAAATAGTGCTGACGAGACGAGAATATCTCCTGTCCAGTAAGTTTTGATAAGACTCTAAGCTCTTTATTCCATAATTTGGGTTTACTATTACCTCGATATGAATAATGAATACCTACTGTGTGTTTCTTGACCAATTCTGCTATCAGTTTCTTCATTCTTATTCTCGAAGGAGAAACATTTCTGTCAAGTTTACTGTGCTTAGCAACTAAAAAGAAATATTTTGGTTTTAAATCATATTTTTCATGCAATTCTGCGATTTTATCAAAGCAAAACCATGGGTCAGCATCTTTTCCCATAATTACCCTAAACCGTTTTTTTACTGCTTTAAAGTCTTTACGAAAAACATCTTTTACAAACCCTATGCGGTTGATAAAAAAGCCTTGGTATTTATACATAAATGCACTATCAACGTCAACAGTTGGTACATATTTGTATGCAGGTTTTGTGTATTTCAAATCTGGGTAAAGCTGCTTTAGTACTTCGAGAAACATTTCTGTCCAAACATGAACTATTGGTTTTTGTAATATTCCAGTTTTACGAGCAATACTTTTTTCTGACGAAAAACGCGTATCAGCACTTATAGCAAAATGATTATACTCTTCCATTCGTGTTACATGCCAAAAACATGCAGCAAAAAGATCAAAATTTGGCAACAACACCGATTGAGTTGGAAATAAAACATTAGTGTTTTCAATAATTGTGCGTCCAGGCGAGTCGATAATTAGTTTTTTATCCCACATCATCGCATCACTTATTATACCTGGTTTATCAGATACTTTTTCAGGAGCATACCATAAACACGGCGAATTAGATTTTTCAAATTCATCTAAATCAGTTGTAATTTTAAAATCTATCTTAAAAACATGACTAAAGCACACCTCAATTGCATAATGAGTCCTTGCATTAAGTCTTGGTACATAAATAAGTAACATAAATATTTATTTTATTAAATCACACGAATCATTAAAAACCACACTTAGCCTCTCATAAAACTCTCAACTTCCTCAACGCTTATCGGAATACGTTTTTCTCCTAATATTCGCGAACCATTTTCTGTTATTAGAATATCATCCTCAAGTCTTATTCCACCAAAATCACGATATGCTACAAGCTTGTCATAATTTATAAAGTCTGTAAATTTCCGCTCTTTTTTCCAAATGTCTATTAACTCGGGAATAAAATAAATTCCAGGTTCATTTGTGAGCACATATCCTGGTTTAAGTTCACGTCCCATTCTCAAAAAAGCAGTTCCAAAAATATCGCTGGGACGTGTTTCCTCATCATAGCCAACATTTATTTGTCCCAAATCTTCCATATCGTGAACATCTAATCCCATCATGTGTCCTAAACCATGAGGCATAAATAAAGCATGAGCACCAAGTTTAACAGCTTCTTTAATATCACCTTTCATCAAACCTAAATCTTTAAGACCAGAAGCTAAAATCTCGGAAGCACTTAAATGAACATCTAAATATTTAACTCTAGGTTTCATTAATTTTATTGATCCATTAATCGAATTAAGCACAATTTCATAAACGTCCTTTTGTTTTGAAGTAAACTTACCACCAACAGGAAGTGTTCGAGTATTATCCGAAGCATAATACATTGGCGTTTGAGCACCGGCATCTTGCAATAAAAGATCGCCTTCTTTTAATTTGTTGCCATGATAATGATTATGTAATGTTTGACCATTTTTTGTTAATATTATTGGAAATGAAGGTACGGAACCATAAGATAAGCTAACGCCTTCCATTACACCTGCAATTTCTCGCTCATACAAACCAGGTTTTGTCATTTTCATAGATGTAGTATGCATCAAATATCCAATATTGCAAGCTTTGTCAATCTCCTCAATTTCAACTTGCTCTTTTACATTTCGTAATGCAACTACAGCAAGAATAAATTCTAGTGATGCTTCTTCTTTCATTTTTTCAAAAGGAACACCCAAAACCTTATTTAGATAAATCATATTATCATGTTTGTAAGGCGGTAAGAAATGTATCTTGCGACCTGCTTTTTTTGATTTTTGGAGATAATCTACTAATTCAGAAAATGGCTGAGTTTCGTTTATCAAACATTTTGAAGCAAGCTCCTTAACGCTTGGCTGAGGCCCCATCCAAATAATATCATCAATATCCACATCGTTGGCAAAAATTATCTCTTTGTCATTATCAATATCAATAATAGCAGCCATTCCAGCTATATCAAGTCCATAAAAATAAAGGAAATTACTATCTTGTCTAAAATGATAAGTATTATCAGGATAATTCATTGGTGTTTCATTATTACCCATAATAAGATAAACACCTTTTGACAATAATTTCTTTAAATTTTCTCTTCGTCTTTTATAAACTTCTGGTTTAAACATAATTTAATATTTTAAAATTAAAACATAAAGATAATAAATCTTTGATGATAATTGAAATAAAAAAATCATATTTTGATAAAAAAACTACTAGTAAAACTTCTAATTAAAAGTAAACGGTTTTAAATAATCTAAAACTTTTGAGTTCTTATTTCAAAGATATTATATTAGTACTGAGGTTTTATTAATAAATCAACTATTTAATCTAAACCCCTTATTTTTCAAATAATGTAGGCTTAAAACTAAGCATAATCCATCCCCAAAATGGTAATCCTACATCTCCTTTAATGCCTTTGAAAGATTCGATTGTTGAGTTTGTAAAATAATAAGACAAACCAGACTTTACAACTAATTCTTTGTTGATTTTATAAGTGTAAACCATATCTATTTCTGAACCTAGCGATTGATTATAATAAATTCTTTCATTCTGTATTGGGTCAATTTCTTTCAAAACCTTTTCGCTTGTACTAAAAATATGATATGTTAAATCAAAAATATGTTTTTCGCTTTGTTTATAATTTAGTCCAAAATGGATATCTGTTAAACCAGCATTTTTAGTATGAGTATCCATTAAAGTAAACATATTCTGATTACCATAATACAAATATCGTACACCATACATCAAGTTAAAATTATGATGCTGTGTGTTATATAATTCATCTGAGTTTGTACCATCAGCACCTGAGAAGTAATCTACACCCGCTTTTAAGCTTAATTTCTTATCTAACAAATATGTTTCTCCGTTGAGAGTAAGCAAATATGCTCCTTTTATATCTTTACCTTCATAGCTTTTCCCACTTTGCATATAAGCATTTCCGTCTATCATAAAACTATTGTTTTTATATTTAAGATAGAGACCATAAGTATTTGTCAAGTAAATAACATTTGTTGTGTTTCCTTTATGATATCCCGCTGAAATTAGGTTAAAAGACGCACTAAATTTATCAAACTCCTTGTTTAAATGCAGAAAATTTAAAGTTTTCATTCTTTTAGTTGTAGCCCCATCGAAATAGCTATTGTTTTTATCAGCAGTTCCCCAACTATTGTAAGATAATCCTAAGTCTAATTTCCAATCTTTTTTTCTAAATCCATAAACAAAAGCATCATAAGTAATTCCATACTGGTTCCAATTTCTCCATGATAATAATCTTTCGTCATCATATCTAAGCTCTTGTCTTCCAATCTTTAAAAAATGATTTTCATTCAAATTAAACTTAGCCCAGGCTTCATAAATATCTAATCCATTAGTATTACTCCATACTCCAGCTTTTGTAAAATTATCTTCTCCACCCCAAAACCTAACATCTTGAATGCTGATTTGTGTTTCATAAAAATCTTTTTTATAATTTGCTATAATTCTAGTCCTTTGAGTTACAAAAAACTTAGTTTCTGTTGTAGTATCTGGCAAATACTGATAAGCATTTATAGCTTCACCCCGTGTTCTAAGTTCCGCTGATATTTTTAGCTGTGCAAATGTGTTCATTGAAAATAATATTATGGTCAATGAAACAATTAATCGTATTACATATTTCATAAAACTTGATTATATTTGTTGGTATAGTAACAACAGATTTTTTCCTGATTTGTTTTTTTGATAGATTATGGTATTACAATTGGTAATATTAATTATTTATCAAAATAGAATTTCAGAACATTTTAATTTAACCACTTAGTTTATAAACAAACCCTATTTAAAACAAAATGCTCTAGGAATAACACCAGTTTTAAAAGAATCCAATCTTATTCCATCGGCATTATATCTAAAAACAATTCCTTGTTGCACATAATCAATAGCATCGCTCACATAAATCTCTGAGTTTTGCGGATTAATCCCAAGTCCATAAAACAAATGGTTTTCTTCAGGAATTACTGGTTCTGACGGCAGCGAACTTGCATCAACGGACATTTTATAAATTCCACTTTGATTTCCTGAACTGCCCCCCCAACTACCATTAATATAAAATAATGTATCAGCAGTTTTATTGATTTTCAACTCTGTTGGCGAAATTTCAATATCAGAAAAAGTAAATGTTTTTTCAATTGTAAAATCACTAGTGTTTACACATGTTAGAGCAGCTATTTCCTGTCCGCCAGGATTACCAACATTACCGCCATCAGATAAAACCCAAATTCGATTATATTTATCTTTTACAATGCTATTGGGCTGTTTTACGACTTCAATAGAATCAACAAGATCATCTGTAGTAGAATTTATTTTATATAGTTTATTATTAAATGACCAACTTGCAACATATAGATATTCGTTTAATTTTAACATTTGATCTGTACTGCTACCAACATATATATTGTCGATAATAGTATTTGACGAAGGATCAATTATTGTAATATATGGGCTGTACAAATCGCTTATGTAGGCTTTATTATCATCAATAAACTCTATAAATCGTGGAGATGTTAAATTAGGAATTGTAGCTATATGCTTAAAATCATCTTTATTAATTATCACAATTTTTCCTGAATTATTAACTACAATATAAACATTATTATTAAAAATTGCCATAAACTGTGCTACATCTCCAAGAGGAAAATTATTTGCATTGTAAAATACCTGATTTTTGATTTCTTTAGTTTTAACATCATAAAAAGACAAACTTGCATTTCCATAAGTAAAGTTACCTTCGTTGCAAATAAATACGCCGCTTTGCTCATCATACTTTACTGGTGGGTCAATTTCTTCGGGTTTACACGAAACTAAATAAAAACTCATACTTAGTGTAAGCATGGTTAGGAATATGGTGTAAAAACGAATATTTAAAACTTTTTTCATACAGTAAATTATTATTGTCCGATAGAACTATTTTAAAACTCATACAAATCTTGCAATGTATCGTCCCTACGGGACTTCAAACTTTTCAA
>Ga0265295_1001705_pt1 | contig 37586 bp, 39 predicted proteins | sample Munlansysbiofilm_FD_192503 | JGI IMG/M metagenome (GOLD analysis project Ga0265295, IMG submission 192503) | Leachate microbial communities from a municipal landfill in Southern Ontario, Canada - Methane capture system biofilm | ecosystem: Engineered > Solid waste > Landfill > Unclassified ... | reverse complement strand
GACCCAAAAGTAGTTGTTTAATACGAACTAAAATTTGATTTTTTAAAATGATCAATTTAATTTGAAAAAATTTGAACTTGTTTAAAATAATCAGACAATTTTTACCAAGAGAATTTGGCAATCAACACCAAGCAGACAGAGGAAGCGACAAAGGAAATAAGTGAAAAAATATCCGGGATTCAAGCCACCACTGTTGAATCTATCTCTTCCATTGCATCCATAGTAACAGTTATTAATGATATTAATGATATTGTCACCTCGGTTGCAACAGCCATTGAAGAACAGTCGGCCACCACCCAGGAAATCTCAAACAATGTGAGCCAGATAGCCGGAGGCATCCAGGAAGTCAATGAAAACGTTAGCCAGGCATCTGCGGTGGTCGGGGAAGTGACCCAAAATATTACAGAGGTTAGCCAGGCAGCAGAGGAAATAAATACAGGTAGTCACCAGGTTAATACCAGCTCCGCAGAATTGTCCAAACTGGCTGAAAATCTAAATGAAATGGTAAGTCGTTTTAAAGTTTAGATTTAGGATCTGGTAATATTTGGATTGTTATCCATAGCCTATCCATTTTAACATCTATAGCAAAATGGATAGGCTATGGGCAAATGCAAATTTATCAATTATGATAAAATGCAAAAAAATCTTTACATGTGTCAGGCTTGGAGAAGCCAACATAAATTTAACAAAAACCAAAAGAACCTTTAAGCTGATTTGTTGAATTTTCAAGATTAAAACAAGGGATATAACTCGGGCCAAAGGTGATGTGATGACGGAAATTACCCATAAAAAGCCTTGACCAGTATGGAGACAATTTATGGACAAACCTCCCATAAAATTACGAATCAGAACAAAACTTTTCATCACCTATTTTACCGCCTTTACTATCATACTCGTTGCCTCGTGGTATCTAACCTACTCACTGGTCAGCAAAAGTATGGACAACCACCTTGCCAGCCACATGGAGATGGCCCTTGATTCCATGCACGGAATGATCGTTTCTACTGCCAACAAATCCATAAAAAATCGATTGAAATCCATTGTAGACGGACAAAAAAGACTTCTTGCCCTTAACCTTGACAATGCAAAACAGGGATATGTCACAGAAAAAACGGCAAGAGACAGAGCGCTTCAACAGCTTGTAACCGAAACTATAGGCAGCACAGGCTACCTTTACTGCATCGACTCAAAGGGCATTATTCAGGCCCACCCAGATTCTGATCTTGTAGGCCAGGATCTATCTGACTACGAATTTATCAAACAGCAAATCAAATTAAAAAAAGGATATCTCGAATACGAATGGCAGAACCTCAAGGAGGAGAGCTTAAAATTAAAGGCCCTTTATATGGACTGGTTCAAGCCCTGGGATTTGATTGTATCTGCATCCTGCTACAAGGATGAATTTCCAGACGTTGTTAACCTCAAGGACGTTTCAGCACTGCTCTCCTCGGTTCCATTTGGAGGATCGGGGTTTGCCTTTATTCTTGATACTGGGAAAGGTGAGGACATTACTCCTGATTTTCAAGCCAACCCCGGTTTGGACAAATCATTGATGAAAAGCACTCCCCTGACCAGTATAGGTTCAACGTCCAGGGGTATAACCATCACCCAGACTCCAGGAGAAGTGGAACAGTTAAACCCGGAAAACAGTTTCAAAAGAAAGAGGGTCGTCCATGCCCACAGGACAATTCCGGAATATGGGTGGACGATCGTCATTGCAGCTTATCCAGATGAATTTGACAATGCCCTTCCCGGAATTAGACAGGTGTTTTTCATGACCGCCCTTATTTCCATAATCCTCATCCTTGTGGTCACCCTCTGGTTAAGCAACGGCCTGCAAAGACCTGTAAGAGAGATGGTCGAAAAATTTGAAAAGGGGAGTCGCGGCAATTTTTCCGTACGTCTTGATACTCTTGGAGCCACCCGGGAATTAAACCTCCTGGCAGGTCATTTTAATAAATTCATGGGAACCTTCGAACATTACACAAGGGAATTGGAGCTCAAGATTCTTGAATTAAAAGACTCTAAAGAAAAGATTAGAATACTTGCAAAATTTCCAGATGAAAACCCCAACCCCGTGCTGAGGATCTCCCAGGATTTCTGCCTTGTTTACATGAACCAATCGGCAAAAAGCCTTGTTCAGGGAAAAAAGTTTTTTCTGGGGGAAAAAATCCCCATGGATATGGCTAAAACCCTTGAACAGAAGCTTGACCATCAGCCTGAACAAAGCCTTGGAAAACCCACCAAGGGATTTGAATTCACCATTGCCGGAAAAATATTTTTTTTCACCATCAACCGGATATCAGATACACAGGAACTCTACCTCCATGGACTGGAAATAACAGAAAAGAAAAATTACGAGGCGCTCCTGCTGCTATCAGGTTCAGTGTTTGACAACAGCATCGAGGGGATTACCGTTACCAATGCCGACGCCATTATACAGCGGGTAAACCGGGCCTTTGAAGTGATCACCGGATATTCGGCCAAGGAGGTGATTGGTCAAAACCCCAGGATCTTAAAATCTGACCGCCATCCGCCAGAATTTTATACGGCCATGTGGAGATCCCTTAATGAGACAGGACAGTGGAACGGCGAGATCTGGAACCGCAGGAAAAGTGGTGAACCCTATCCAGAATGGCTCTCCATCAACGCCATGCATGAAGATAATGGCGATGTTTCAGGCTATGTGTCCATCTGCCATGACATGACTGAAATCAAAAAAAGCGAGGACAAACTTAAATTCAACACCTACTACGACACCCTCACAAAACTCCCCAACCGCCTTTTATTTGAGGACCGCCTTGATGAGGCGATCACGGCCGCCAAAAAGGACAACTCCATCGTGGCCGTCATCTGTCTGGATTTTGACAACTTTAAAAATGTAAACCAGAGCCTTGGCCTCAACGGAGGTGACCAACTCCTCAAAGAGGCCGGACAGAGGATATCAGAATCTTTCAAGGAAAAAATAACGGTTTCAAGATTTGGCGGAGATCAGTTCAACATCATCCTTAAAAACCTGGCAGCCCCCCAGGCCGCAGGGACTTGGGCAACCCGACTAATGGATCTGTTTAAAACACCCTTTGTTATCCAGGAAAAAGAGATCTACGTGAGCATCAGCCTGGGTATCAGCCTGTTTCCCTGGGATGGTAACCTCAGCGATGTTCTGATCAAAAATGCCGAGATAGCCATGCACAGGACCAAAGAAACCGGGAAAAACAGCTATTCCCTGTTTGAAAGCGACATGAACATAAGAATTGAGCAACGCCTGGAACTTGAGGCAAAGCTCAGGCAGGGGCTTGTAAAAAAGGAATTCAAGCTCTTATATCAACCAAAAGTTTCGGTCAAAACCGGCAAGATAACTGGAATGGAAGCCCTGATCCGCTGGTACAACGATGAAAAAGGGCTTATATCACCGGCGGATTTTATTCCCATTGCAGAAGAGACGGGGATCATAACCCCCATCGGCACTTGGGTGCTGAACGAGGCGTGTTCCCAGACCAAAGCGTGGCAGGACCTGGGATTTGACAATCTCAAAATTGCAGTAAACCTCTCTGCCGCGCAGTTCCGCAACAAAGGGCTTTTAAAAACCATCCAGAAAGCGCTTGCCCGGTCTGGCCTTGCCCCTGATTCTCTCAATTTGGAGATCACAGAAAGCCTTGTGATGAACGATGTTGACAGTGCCATTGCCACCATGAATGAAATTGCGGATCTTGGAGTCAATTTCTCAATAGACGATTTTGGAACTGGATACTCGTCCCTTGCCTATTTAAAACGCTTTCCAGTCTCGACCCTCAAGGTGGACCGGTCGTTTGTCCGGGAAATCCCAACAAACAAGAACGATATGGCCATCGCACGAACCATAATTTCCATGGCAAAAAGTTTAAATATGACAACCGTTGCTGAAGGGGTAGAGACAGGGGCGCAACTCAAGTTTATGAAGGAAAATCATTGCGATGAAATCCAAGGCTACTTTTTCAGCCCTCCTGTTCCGCCCGATCAATTTCTGACACTACTTGAACAAGATTCAAAAAAGCCGATTTAATCAGGTATATTTTTCCCCAGCCCTCAGTCCGGAAGCCATACCAAAGATCTCTAGTTAGAACCGTTCCAGATGAGGCATTCCCCATGGTGTCGGGGAAGGTGAATCTGAATGGGGATATTTTAAATGTTCAAGGCCATGGTGTGGCTGTTAACCGGGGCACCCCGGCGCTTTTGGCTGCAGCCCTCAAGGCTTGTGAGGTTCTGGAAAGGCGTGATGTTACGGCATTTCTGGTGGGGGATATAGGGCTTGGTGGAGGCAGTCGAAAACTTTACAATCATCTTGTCATCTTGCAGATCACCTTCCGGCCATGACGATTCACACCCTGGCCTTTTACTCACTATCTTCAGCCAGATGTGGACTGGCATAACCGTATTGTTTTTGCCGTGGAGGTCATGGCAAAAAAACCTCGGATGATTGCCGATGCAGGTTCCATGTATGCGGCTAAGATGAGCGATTAGACAGAGTTTTACGATTTTTTTACCCCGGATGCAGGCGAACTTGCCTTTCTCGCCGATAAGACGGCTCCCCATCCCCTTTATACACGGGGGGTTATTCTCCATGACGAAAACAGGGCCGACGAATCGGGTCTCCTGACAACCGTGGACCATCCATCGGTTGAAACAATGGAAGCCATTAGCGGAACCAAGGATCCCCTTACAGGCATAGCAACCGCCCTGATGGCAAACGATATGCCCGTGCCCATGGCCGTTGAAGTTGCCGCAAAGACGAACCGCCTTGCCGGGTTTTACGCCAACCCCACTCCTGCCTCCTTGATTGTTGAGGTGATACACCAGATCCCAAGGGCCCTTGCCGAGGTGCTGAAAAGATTTGGGGATACCTTATTTCATGGTTCAACAGTTGAGGATGCAAATCAACTTTTCAAGATTATCAATCCACATCAAGAACTACAGCGAAACAATTAAATATGACCCAAACCTGGTCGCCTCTCTTAAGACCAAGGTGTTGAGCACCTTCCGTGGAAATTACTGCGCACAGTTCTGTCCCGTCTGGGATACGGACACTATATTCAGTATTCACCTTCCCTTTATTGATCCGTTCAATTGTCCCATTAAATCTATTCTCGGCGCTGCATTTGGGTTCTTCTTTCCCGCTGTGCAAAATAACCCAGGGCGCCTTGACTTCTGCCGTAATCAGCATCCCCTTTTTCAATGCGAGCTGCTCTGCACTGTCGTTGGTGATAACTGTGGTAACTGAATAACCGCTGATAGATGTTAAAGTGACCCGGGTTTGAATATCTCCCTTTTGAAGCGCTTGAATTTTGCCGAAAAATGAATTCCGGGCACTGGTTTTGCGTGACGCCTCTCTTTCGATGAAAAGTTTAGTCACCCGTTGAATATCATCAGCGGAAAAGGATACGTAGGAGCCGGTGGGATTCAGCGTTGAGTGACCCAGCATTTTTTGGACCGCTGGCAAGGGCATGTTTCCCTGCATCAACTCTACTGCACGGGATTTTCTTATCATCTCAGGACCGCCAAGATTTTTGGGAAATCCGCAGGCTTCAGTACGTTCGTAAAACTTGCGTCGAACAAAACCAGGATCAACATCAAACCGATTTTTTAAAAAACTCCTGAAAAAAGGATCGGTAAGAATCTCTTGAATCTCGGAACAAAGCATTTTGGAGATCTGAACCCTTCGTGGATCGTTTTTAGTCTCTGAATCTTCCCTGCCGAAATCAATCGCATGTTGTTTGAAATCAATGTCCTTAGAAGGATTAAGGGAGAGAACTTCATTCAACTTTGCACCGGTATACCGTATCAATAAGAAAATGACTAAAATGCGTAGGCGGGCCAAGCGGACATCTGCACGGGGGGAATCTTCCGACCATTTTCGAAATGATTGCTCTACCTCGTCCAGTTGGGCAGAATTCAGACATAGACCTTCCTCGGGAATTGAGGCAATATGTCCCTGTTTCATACCTTTCTGCAATGCCGCCTGCTGACTGGGCAAGGGGGATTAATTATAATTCTTGAATCCATTTGTTATTCCCACCAGCTCCTTAAAGTGTTCTCTTTTAGTTTTCATTTATACCACATTTGAGAATGGAAGCCATCAGTTAAAATCTTCTTGACATCAGAATATTCATTTCGTAAACTGACACGAATACAAATTAAATCGTGTAGCTGTAAAATCTTTTGTATTGGAGGTTAAAATGATTTTTCCTACTGCTGGAATTGAAGTTGCCATTTGGATTCCGCCGCTGGTGGCGTTCGTGATTTCTTTTTTTACTTCCATGGGTGGTGTATCTGGTGCTTTCCTTCTCCTGCCATTCCAAATGTCATTTCTCGGGTATACTAATCCTTCAGTCAGCGCCACCAATCAATTGTTTAACATTGTAGCCATCCCAAGTGGAGTGTACCGCTATTGCAAAGAAGGCAGGATGGTATGGCCACTTACCTGGGTTGTTGTGATCGGTACACTGCCAGGAGTGTTCCTAGGTGCCTTCGTACGGGTTGCTTATCTTCCAAATCCGACTCATTTCAAACTTTTTGCCGGTACAGTTTTGTTTTATATCGGGTTTAGAATGGTGCGGGATTTGTTAAAGAAAAACAGAGGCAATTCCAACAAGGCCGGCAGCGAACAAAAATTTCAAGATATGGTGCGCCGGTATCGAGATAAGGCAGCAGGTCAGGGAATGGGTAACGGTGAGACTCTAAAAAAGGTAAAAGTCACCCACTTCAACTTAAAACGGATTGGTTACACCTTCTATGATGAAGCATTCGATGTCTCTTTTTGGGGTATTTTCACCCTTAGCTTTATTGTTGGCATTGTGGGTGGCATTTATGGCATCGGAGGTGGCTCCATCATCGCCCCTTTTTTCGTGACTTTTTTTGGATTGCCGGTTTATACAGTGGCTGGCGCTGCTCTAATGGGAACCTTCATGACCTCAGTGGCTGGCGTAGCTTTCTATCAGTTCATCGCGCCTTTTTATCCAGACATATCAGTGGCACCTGATTGGATGTTGGGCATTTTGTTTGGTCTCGGTGGGATGGGAGGAATGTATCTTGGGGCTTACTGCCAAAAATTCGTCCCGGCCAAGGTTATCAAGTGGATGTTAGCAGGTATTATAGTTTTTACAGCAATAAAATATATTGCTGCATTTTTTGGTTGTTAATCCAGTATGAAAGATGGAGTATTTAATTTTTCTGCAAGACAGTTCAACCACACAATTCCTTTCCGGCCCAGACCATCCCAGGTGATCTGGGATGTGATCACCTCAAAACCTGAATTTCGGCAGATCAAAACCCAATCCTCAACGGAGAGGGCCGTGAAGCGCCGGCCCTTTTCATCAAATCCGTCCCTGTCCACATCGTTACGACGGCAGGGCACGGAAAAAAAGAAGCGGCCATGTTGATTGATAAGCAGGCCCGCCCGTTTAAAGACCTCATCAATGGCCGATCGGGAGAGGTGCATGAGGGTGGCAATGGAAAAAATGCCGTCAAAAGAATCGGAAAATCGTGACAGGCCCCCGGGTAAATGAACCGTGTGGAGCCGCCCTGAAAGCTCCGGATGACGTTTAAGGGCAGATGCAATCATTTCAAAGGCCCCGTCAACACCTGTGACATCGAACCCCTGTGCCATCATGAATGCGGCGTCTCGGCCCGATCCGCAACCGATTTCAAGAAGCTTTGCACCTGGATCAAAGCAGGACAGGAGCAGGGCCTGCATCTTTTTCACATCGGCCGATTCGTAGCACCGGGTCAGATCGTGGGCATTCTTTTTATAGTAATCCATTGTAGATGTGTTTTCAGTCATGGTTCCTTGTTTACCACAACCGGCACCAAAATGAGAAACATTCTTGCCGTTGATAATTGTATTGAACTAAAGATTGTGGCATAGTATTCAAATTAACCAGATAGGGGAAAGGGATCATGAATCTTCAGGGCGATTTTGAAGGGTTGACACTTGCCAGTATTCTTCAGCTTCTTTGCAACGATCAAAAGACCGGCATCCTGACCGTTACCCGGGAAAATGAGGAGAGCCGGGTCTTCTTTGACCAGGGAACCATCGTGTATGCATCGGCCTCGCTTAAACAGGCAAGACTCGGTTACTTAATGAGAACCGACGGCATCATCTCTGCACAGCAACTTCAAAAATGTCTCCTGCTTGCCAGGGAAGAAAAGGTTCACCTGGGTAAGGTTTTGGTGGAAAAGGGGTATATCTCCCTGGACACCTTGAAGAAGTACAATACCCGACAGGTGGAGACGATACTCTATGACCTTCTTTTCTGGGAAAAGGGAAAGTTCGAGTATAAAGACGCCCGGCTCAATTTGAAAAGCATGATTGTCACCCAGCTCAATCCCATGCGCCTTATTCTTGAAGCATCGAGGAGAATCGATGAACTCTCTGTCCTGAAAAAGGTAATACCCACAGACCGGCTGGTGTTTACAATGTCGGGCAAGGTTCAAACAAAGGAAGAGATAAAGCTCAATGCAAATGAATGGCGTGTGCTTTCCCTCATAGACGGGTCCCGTACCGTACGCCAGGTGATCACGGAAAGCGGATATGACGAATTTGCCGTTTATAAAATCTTCTTTTCGGTGATTTCATCCGGGCTGATAGAACAAAAGGAAGAGGTCCACCTTAGCAACGGGGAAAACAGCACCGAATTCTCCACCATTGTCACCGTGTTCAGCGACATACTCCAGTCGATCCGGAAAAACATAGTCCAGGAACTTGGAGAAAGGGCAGATTCCCTTTTCCAGGAGAGCAAGTCCGAACTTGGGAACCCTGTCAAAAAAGTATTTGAAAGCTTTGATCTAAACCGGACAAAAAATGAAAATCTCCAGGCCATTGAGACGACCCTTGGGACCATGGATGAAATTAAGAATCAGCCAGAATTCCTCATTACAGGCTTTGTAGAATACTGTGAAAAGATATTGCAGCGGGTAGACAAAATTCTGGGAGCCGGGCCATTACTCAAGGCCATAAAAGATATTGAAAAGGTACTCGAATATGTCCAAAAATATCAAGCCGAATCAACGGGCAGGGATAAAATAGTCATTGAAATGAAAGCCATGATCAATGCCCTTGGGTCAGAGTTAAAATCCGGCAAATCCAAGCCAAAAACCCCAAAGGGTATATTTTCTCTTTTTTCATGACCCTATCCTGCCTTTTAAAATCATAGATCAGGATTCAGAGATTAAGAATCCGTGAGTTTCCCTCCCCCATAGGCCAGAAAGCCAAGGGCCGCCGTTCTAAAAAGAGCTCGGATAATATCCAGAATTTCCATGCTCATAAATGGTTCAAGTATGGTGACATAATCGGCAACAAACAAAAGAGAGACTGTGATCAGAATAAGGTTGATGAGTTTTCCGACTTTTCCCCCGGCGTACTTGAGCCTGCCCTTGTTGAACACAAAAATAATAATCAGATAAATTACCAGGGTGAAAACCGATATGATCATTTGTGCGGTCATGAATCCTCCATTAATGGATTTGAAAATAAATAATCAACCGGACAAGACCAAGCAATTATTTGTTTCCGAGTCCCAAATCTCTCCTGCCAGAATGGCTGGCAAGAATTCCCATAACTGAACCTGCCAATTGCCCATTGTCCATATTTGTCTTTTTTACCACTCCAAGAAAACAATTGCCAACAGGAAACATTAAAATATCCCGATTGTTCATCCTTGAAAGTGACGCAAATTTAAAACTTTTCCCACCCAGGGTTGAAAGCCTCTGTCCCCACAGATGTAGCAGCTTGGATAGTGTCTCCGGGGTTTCCATGTCATGGGTCAGAACATTTCCCTGGCAGTCCACCAGGAGATAATTGTCAATCCCCCTTATCCTGCCAATGGTTGAATCGTTGGTCAAGACCCCGTCAATTAAAATGCCCCGATCTGAATCATTTCTTGCCACAATAACAACGAAAAACTGGGGCTTTAACATTTGAACGGTGAAATATTTATCTCCTATCAAGACTGACACTTCCTTAATATCCGGGTACAAAGACCACCCGTCACCATGGGCATGGGTGAAGGTTTGACCCAGGGTTTCAACATCGGCCCGGGATAAAATGGCTGGCATTTGATTTTCCATCAACCCGTTTTGGGTATGGTATGAAAAAAGACCGATCACCTGGGGAAAAGAACGATTTTTTTTGAGTGTAGATTTACTGACTGGTCCGGCTTCTGGTTTACCCACAGAGTAGGCATTGCCATAGCCGCACCCCCTGCACCGAAAGACCGCCTTTCCATCCACCAGGGGCATATCTTCCAGATCATTTTTTTCTCCGCACTCTTCACAGAAAAAGATCATGGTTTTTTATGGACTTTCATGGTTTACGGAACATCGATCGTATCCTTGTCCACAGGCCTTTGGCAGCCGGAGCCTGCAGGTTGCCCTCCTCTTCTACTGTTGAGCCGGCCTCCCCATCTTCTATTGACGAATCAGCCCCTTTAACTGCCCTGGGGCCCAAAGAAGAGTCAGCGTCGTCATACCCGGAAACGGTGGAACTTGCCTTGCCAATCCCATGGACATGCCGGGCGAGCAAGGTGAGCATCTCAAGCAATGCCCGCTTCTCTGAATCGTCCTGCCACTCTTGCTCCAGCACTGAGATATCCGTTGTGAAATCCGTTAAACCCACCTGATGATTTAAACCGTCCGGGGAAATTAGAAAAGTCTTTAAACGATCCATAACAACCGGTATCCGGTTCTCTTTGCCTTGATCTTCGGTAAAAGACCTACCGCTATCCCCATCTTCATTCACGGCAAAGAACTGGACCTCGTCCTCTTCAAAGATTTCATCCTCATAATGGAAAGGAACAATGGGCTCGGAGCCCTGGTCGTCTGGCAGGGTCGGGGCCAGGGCCTGAAGTGCAGGCTCTATTTCCCCTTCCTTAAATTCCAGGTTGAAAAATTCGTCAAGGCGGCTTTCGATTTCAGGTATGGGTTCCTGCTCACCCCGCTGGGGAGTGAAATATTTAACCCCCTCCTGTTTTCGCTCCTCCCGGTCATCCGCGGTTTCAAAAAGCCCCATACCCCTGCCCTGGTCTGCCCCATTGATACCGCCGAGATGGATAGCATCCAGCAAATCGTCCGACTCAGATCCCCTGGCAGTAAAAAGGTCATCCATCATATCCCTTGAATCGGTCAAGCCCTTTTTCTTACCCACAAGGGCCGGGGTGATCTCCTGATCGTCGGGCAAGTCATGGGAAGAGGAAGCCCCACGGTCGTAAAGCCTGCGCAGGGGGGCCCCATGGGTAGTTGAAGGCGAGGATTTAACATGGGACAGGGCGGGCATCATCTCTTCTACATCCGAGTCAGGGGCTGCTACCTTGCCTGGTGATCGGCCGAGTTCCCGCTTGAATTCATGGAACCTTTGGATATCAAGCCTTATCAGCTGTTTTTTTTCGGCAATGGTCATGCCGGGATTCCGAACCATACGTTCATAGTCCTGAAATACAGAACGTAACACCCCTAGGGCGTCCCTGTGGGAACTTTCCTTGTTCCTGGCCACATACCCGCCGATGCTCAGCATCATTTTCAAAAAAGAACTGTGGATCTTATTGGATTTGACCTTTGTCATCAGTCGATTTACTACGGTATCAAAGCTTTGAAGGGTGAGGTCTGAGATTTCCCAGTCAATGGAAAGGATGACGGATTTCAGCTCTTGAATATCTTGTTCCGACACCAGGGGGATTACCGCAATACTGGATTTAAAAACCTTAAATGAGTGTAAGGCCCGGGCTAAAACTTCATCGGCAGCCCTGGGAGAAATCCCGGGGGATTCCACAAGAATTGCGAGCTCATCCACCAGGGTTCCCAGGACCAGGACAGTTTGTTCATGGGCACTATCAGGCCGGGAAGTCAGATATCCAGCTATTGCCCGAATCATTTTCACCAGATACTCCAGGTGGCGATTGCCCTTGAATAGGGTCTCAATATCTGTGATCTGTGTTTGAAGCCCATTGAGATCCTGCCCCTTGACCTTAGACTCCATGGTATTGAGAATCTGTCTGATTTGTGCAAGAGAGTTCAATTTAACCTCCTTAGAGTAGCTGGTCCTGGATGGACGCCAACGTAATGGATATGATCTTTTTCAGGGTGGGAATCACATTGCCACCGTTTACGGCGCTTGCCTCAAAGGCGGGAACCCGCAGGAGACCGTTCAGGTCCCTCTGTAGAACTTCTGAGGAGAGAATGGGAATGTTCGATTTTCTCAAGTCTATCTTGTTATATTGCATGACCAGGGGTATTTTAAACAGGTCAAGATTATAGGTCTCAAGATTTTCATACAGCTGATTTAAGGATTCGATATTTTTTTTGCGCAGTTCCTTTTGAACATCACCCACAAACACAATACCGTCTACCCCCCTTAAAACCAGCCTGCGTGTGGCATTGTACTTTACCTGACCAGGAACGGTGTAAAGCTGAATGGTGACATCAAATCCTCTTATGCGACCAACGTCAAAGGGCAGAAAATCAAAAAAAAGAGTCCTGTCATCATGGGTTTTGAGGCTGACCATCTCCGTCTTGATCTGATTTCTGTAGGTGTGATTTATATACTCAAGGTTTGTTGTTTTTCCTCCCCTTCCAGGGCCATAGTAAACAATTTTTATCTGAACTTCCCTTGTCTTTACATTGATGAGCGCCAAATCTTCCCCCTTGCTCCACCGTGTCGGGTAAACCTGTTCCTGCCCTGTCCAACCCTGTCCATCAAAACCTTATTGAATTCACAAGGCCACTCCGACCAATACCCGGCTGATCTCCTTGATGGTTGCGCCCACCTTGAGTCTCACCATTCCCAGGGAAATCTCCCTGGTGAACATTGAGACAAGCAGGGTGTCGTTGGTGACCTTGCTGAAATGGATACTCAGCTTTTCACCCCTATGGAACAGCAGGGAGAATTCAGATTCACCCACCAGCTTGGCCATGGCATCCACGGTGGCGAAATTACCCGCTGCCAGGGCTGCAAAGGCGGTGGAATCAAGGCGGGTTTTACCGTTGTCATGCTTGGCAATGGTATTTCCGCCCATATCCATGTAGATCACATGATCAACCCCTGCCGCAATCAGGTGGGTTTCAATCGCATGGTCTATTGCATGTAATTGATTTTTATTTAACATTGTGGAATGGTATCCCAGATCTTTAAATTGTGCAATATTTGAAGGTTATATTTTTCGAACCAGACTTGACATCATTCTGTTTGATCGGTATATCAGCTCCATCATTACCCATTAAACTTTAAAAGCAGCAAAAGAGGCAAGACCATGACAAAAAAGAACCATATACCCGACAGGGAAAGGGCCATGGCTCTTAAAGCTCTGCCCATTGCCATCAGGGAACAATTGACCCCCGAAGAGATGGAACTTTTCCTCAACGGCCAGGAGTGGCCTGAATCGTTGTTTAAAAAGCTGGAAGAGTTTATTGTCCCAACGGATTGATGCTCTCCTGGGTCAAATCACAAACCATGAGACTTCAACGCCCGCCCTTCTTGACCCACATACTCATGCTCGTCTTTACCATGATCATTGCCGGTTCCTTTCCCGTGGTTGCGGCCATCACATCGGGAATTGATTCGGCACTTCTCACCTTCTGGCGATTTTTTACGGCAACATTGATCTTTGGGTTCATGCTCCCCTTTGTAAAAGACAAAGGACCCTTTCCAGGGTGGAAGGACCTGGGCCGCTTTGCCACGGTAGGAGGAAGCTATGGGCTCTTTTTCGTCCTGATGTTCCAGTCCCTCAAGACCACCTCTCCCCTCAATACCGGCACCATCTACACCACCCTGCCCCTTGTTACCATGCTCGTTGGCACCCTTGTGGGCGAACCCTTTGAAATCCGCAGGCTCGGGGTGCTTGCCATCTCCATGGTGGCTACCATCTGGGTTATCTTCAAGGGAGATCCAGGAAGGATGCTGACCTTGAACATGAACCAGGGAGACATCATATTTTTCCTTGGGACCCTATCTCTTGCCGTTTACACCCTGTCCATGAAAAAACTGCAACGCCCAGGAGAGTCAAAGGTTTACTTCACCTTTTACTGTCTTTTTTTTACAACCCTGGTTCTCATGGCAGCGGCCATCCTAAGAACCGGCTCTCTTGCCGTTCCCGGCCCCCACACCTGGCCTGGGTTAGCCTATCTTGCCGGTCCGTCAACGGCTCTGACCTTCTGGATTCTCACCTATACGGCCACAAGGCTTGCCCCCACAAAGATTGTGGCCTACACCTTTTTAACCCCCTCTGCCGTGGCAGCCATTCAATGGGTTATGGGTGGGGCTCCTCCTGAAACTGCCGTATTTCCGGCAATTGTTCTTACCCTTGGAACGGTGTGGCTGCTTCAGCTTGACTGGGTTTCAGCCAGCAAATCGAAATCAAAATCTTAATAATCCATATAGCCTAAGCAGCAAAGGGCACCCGCAAGGGGAGCCCCTACAACCCCCATCAACTGTAACCACCCAATACCCACCACCTACTGACCACCACCTACTGTCTACTGCCTACTAAAAAAAGGGGCACCAGAAGATACCCTCCCGATGCCCCGTTTCATATCATCTAAGAACCGTTAATTTAGAGAGATTTCACCTTTTCCGTAAGTTCCGGCATGAACTCCAGGATGTCCTGAACGATTCCCACGTCAGCCACTTGGAAAATAGGGGCCTTGGGGTTCTTGTTAACGGCAACAATAAAGGGATTTCCCTTGATCCCGCCCATGTGCTGGAACGAACCGCTGATGCCCATGGCCATGTAGACCTTTGGTTTGACAGTCTGGCCTGATGTTCCCACCTGGCGGGATTTTTCGAGCCATTTTGCATCCACGATGGGCCTTGAGCAGGAGACAACGGCTTTCAGAGCCTTTGCAAGCTCCTCGGCGATCTCGATGTTATCCTCCTCCTCGATACCCCTGCCAATGGATACAAGCACATCGGACTTGGTGATATCAACGTCACCAACCTCGGCCTCGACGATCTCGATAAAACGGCGTTTGGACGTTAAATCCCCCGCTTCTGACGACTTATCCACGACCGTACCGCCGGCAGCTCCCGTTTCAATAGGTGCAAAAGCACCGGGTCTGAGGGTAATTACCGCACCCTTTGAGGTGTCACAGGTCACATGGGTTGAGACCGCACCACCAAGCTCCTGGCGAACGATCTTGAGAAGAGAACCGTCCATACCCTCAATATCCACGGCATCGGCCACATAGGCTGAATCCATTTTAATTGCAAGACCGGGGCTTAGATCCATGCCGAACGTATCGTTGGGTGCAAGAACTATAGAGCCTGGATCAAGGACGTTTACAAGCGCCTTTCTGACAACCTCCCCATTGGGATAGGCCAGGGCCTGGTTGCCGATCTTGATAACCTCTTTATAGGTTGCGGTCAATCCATCGGCAACCTTGTCAAGATCTGCTCCTTCACCAGTTACAACTGCGGTGAGAGTTGCTGCTGCATCGATCTTTTTTGCCGCAGCCGGATACTCAAGGGCGATGTCGGTGGCAATGCCTCCATGGTGGGGTATATATGCAAAAATCTGGGTCATGATCAAAGTCCTCCCTTGCTTTTGAGTTTCTCAATGAGCGTATCGATGATCTCCTCGGTGGATCCTTCGAGCATCTCTGCTCCCTCGCCAAGATCCGGTACAAAGTAGTCCACCCTTTTGACCTTTGCTTTGTCCTTGCCGATCACACCTGGGTCCACCCCGAGAGCTGCCGCACCACGAACCGGGATCTCTACGCTTGCGACCTTTCTGATGCCCCGGATTCCTACATAGCGGGGTTCATTGATACCTGTCTGAATGGAGAGAACACAGGGCAGCTCAATTTCGTTCATCTCCTGGTTTCCGCCTTCGATCTCCCTTCCAACCTTGATGGTTTTACCATCACCAACCTCGATCTTGTTGACCAGGGAGGCATAGGGAAGGTCGAGCATGGCTGCGACCATTCCGCCGATCTGTCCAGCACCTTCGTCTGCCTGGGCGCCTGTGAGGATGAGATCATAGCTGCCTTTTTCAATCTCGGACTTGAGAATGGCTGCTATTCCCCGGCCATCCGACCCCTCAAAGGCGTCGTCGCTCAAGAGCACGCCGTTGTTGGCGCCCATGGCCATTTCACGCCTCAGGACCTCTTCGCTCTCCTCATCGCCCACGGTGACGACGGTGACGCTGCCGCCAACATTATCAACGATCTGGATGGCCTCTTCAACGGCATAGTTATCCCACTCGTTAACCGAGAAAACAAGATCATCACGATCAAGATCATTGCCGGCACTGTTGAGTTCAAACTCGTTTTCAGCAGTATCTGGAACCCGCTTGACACATACCAAAATCTCCATCTCTACCTCCTTTATTGGTTCATTTCCAACTAAATGATTTTACAAGAAACCTGCTCCTAACTGGTAGGCGGTATTCGGTTTTTATTGGGGCTGTCACAAAGGGCACCCGCAAGGGGAGCCCCTACGCCCCCGTCCGCATACTGCCTACTGACTACTCCCTACTCCAAGTGCTCCTCAATCAACTCAGTAAGGTCCAGCGCCTCGATCTTGCCCTCAAAGCCCGCCACCTTGATGGCATCCTGGATATTAACAAGGCAGAAGGGACAGGCTGTAACGATCACATCGGCACCGGCCTCGGCCGCCATGTTAACCCGCAACACGCCCATGCGTGTATCTTCTTCCGGCTCATAAAAGAGCATGAGTCCACCGCCACCGCAGCAGAAAGAACGGTCCCGGTTCTTTTCAAGCTCCACCCGTTTAAGCCCTTCAATGGCGTCAAGGGCCTGCCTTGGGTCTTCATAGATTGAGTTGTGGCGGCCAAGATAGCAGGGATCATGATACACATACACCTTGTCCGGGTGAAGTGCATGTTTCAGGGTCAATGCCCCTTCCTTGATTTTTTCAACGATCACCTGGCTGATATGCTGAACCGGGGGAAGGTTTTTATAGTCGTTCTTCAGGGCGTTATAGGCATGGGGATCGGCGGTCACGATCTTCTTGAACTTCGATTCCAGGATAACCTCTGTGTTGTGGGACTTTAAATCCTGGAACAGCATCTCCTCACCAAACCGCAGCACCTCGTGGCCACTGTCCTTCTCCTCTTTGCCTAGAATGGCAAAATCCACCCCTGCCCGGGTCAGAATCTTTGCCGTTCTTCTTGCGATCTCCTGGATGTTGTCGTCAAACGAAGTTATGCTGTCCACAAAGAACAGGGTTTCGGCCGTATCTCCATTTTCAATAATTTTGACCGGGCATTCACCGGCAAATTCTTTCTCCCTTGCCCAGTCAGCCCGTTTCTTCTCCATGGTACCGTAGGGATTGCCCCTCTTTTCAAGGGCTTTCAAGGGTTTCTGCAAGGACTGGGGGACCATGCCCTCGTCAACCATGCCCCTTCTCAGGTCCACCATCTTGTCTATGTATTCAATGCCAAGGGGACACTCCTCTTCACAGGCCCCGCAGGTGGTGCACGACCAGATCTCATCCTCGGTGTAAATATCTTCAACCAGCATCTTGCTCTTATATATTTCACCGGACAGGGGATAGTTCTTGAACATCAGATCCCTTGCCTTGATGGTTATGAACCTAGGAGAGAGGGGCCGGCCTACGGCATTGGCAGGACACTGGTCAGAGCAGCGCCCGCAATCGGCGCAGGAGTAGAAGTCAAGCATGTGCTTCCAGGTGAAATCTTCCAGTTTTTTAACCCCGAAGGACTCAAGATCGTCAAGCTCGGCTTCGGTTATACCGTATTTCACGGGCTTAACGTTGCCCTTGTCCACCCGCATGAAAAGCACGTTAAAAAAAGATGTGATCACGTGGAAATGTTTGCCCAGGGGCAGAAAGCAGAGGAAAAAGAAAAAGGTGATGTCATGGACAAAATACATGACAATGTGCAGGGCCTGGAGGGTTGACTGGGAGGCAGAAATGAGCATTGCCCTGAAGATCCAGGCAAGGGAGAGGGGGGCCAGGAACTCGCTGTGGCCGGTCTGCACCATCTCAAAAGCAGCATTAGAAGCCTCAAAAAGGCTCTCGGAAATCATGAGGGTCGAGATCAGGCCAAGAACAAAGATGGCCTCGGCCGTATGATCCTTGCCATACTTTGCCGGGACAGCGTACCGCTCTGGCTTGACAATGCCCCTGCGGACGGCCGCAACAACACAGGCCACAAGTACGCCCGTTGCGGCATAGTCCTTGAAGAAATTGTAAATAAGACCGACAACCCCGTCAAAGCCGGGAACGACAAATCCGTCAAACATCCCCACAAGAACAAGGGAGGTGGAACGAATGGAGAGAACCAGAAATCCGGCAAAGATCACAATGTGAACAATGCCTGCGGTCATGTACCTTGGCTGACGGTACTGGGCAAGCCATAGGACCAGAAGATTCTTGATCCTTTCGGGAATGCGGTCCAACCGTTGGTCAGGGGCCGCCCGTACCAGGGGCGCAAGCCTCCTTGCCATGATGTAAGCGAACAGAGCAACCCCCACCACCGGTATCAGAAACGACAGAAGGGCGGTGGGGAAAAAACCAAAAACTTTAAAACTTGCGGGGCCAATCAGGGAAGACATGTTTTACCTCTTGATCGTTAAAAAGGTTCATAAATGGGCGGCATCCACCTGGAATGATGAACGCAACTTCAATTCATTAATAGACTACCTGCAATGCGTCAAGCAAAAACTCCGTTCAGCATCCATATGAAGCTTAACGGGCTTTAATTCCGTTAAGGTAAAGCTCCATCAGGGGGTCTGCCATGGATACAAGATCGTACTTTCCATCCGCTGCAACCCAGGTGTTGATCACCCCTTCAACAGCGCCCAGAACAAAACGTTTTACAAGCCCCATAAACAGATCCTGGCGCAGAACACCTTCATTCTGACCCTGTTCGATAATTTCGGTGAGAAGATCAAAATATATCTTCGAGATATCCTTGATCTTGGATGCGATATCACGGCGATATCTCACCTCGGACTGGAACACAATAGCCATATCTCGATCCTGTTGAAATTCTGTCAAATGACACAGGATCAGATTCCTGAGTTTTACATCGGCAGTGTCACTGCCCTGCACAGCCCTTCCCATGGATTCAAAGAAAAGATCACTCTTGAAGCTCATGAACTGGTAAAGGATGTCATCCTTGTTCTTGAAGTAGAGATAAATGGTACCGTCTGCTACACCTGCCTCCTGGGCAATCTGGGCGATAGTGGCTTTGTGCAGCCCTAACCTCGCAAACACGGTGCCGGCAGCGTTCAATATAGAGTAGTACTTGTCGGGTCGCTCTTTTTTTTTTTGCACTGCCATTACCTCTATTCTTATGTAAGGAACAAATGAATTATCATTCATTATGATATCAAAGATAATTTTCATATGTCAAGGAGATTATCATATTTCCCACCCAGAGTATTATTTTAATATATTCCATATTTTTCGTAGGTTACAGGGAAAGAGCACTGCGACAAATTCCTTCTGCACCATTGGTATAACAAAAAAAATAAATATGAGATATCATTCATTTTAAACGTCAGCATGGTGGGGCAACCAGTGATCCTTTGCTGAACATTGGTTGCCCCATCTGTAGTAAAACCAAAATTAGAATTGTTGATTTCTCCCATTTAGGGGTAGAAGAGTTTAAAATTTATGCTATAATCCTCGATCAATTGAAAAAGATCGATCAAATAGGGTATCAAACTTCCAAAAACCAACCCATAAACGGAGGCTGTCATGACTGCAACAAGTAAATATTCCAAGGATTTCAACCGGGCCCTTGACCTGGGAAGACCTCCAAACATCAAACAGCTCTTCCCAAATTCTAAAGCTCTGATCGTGAGCGGAAAATACATCGACCGGGCCATGATTAAAAAGGGAAAGGCCATGACCATTGCGGCTAATGCAAGGAGTGCCTTTGTTCTAAGGGGTGCGCTTATGGCAGCCCAAAGGGCCGATGCCGCCATCATCATAGAGATCGCCCGATCAGAGGGCGGGACCAACTCCTATTGTGCCGTAAGCCTGTGGAACATGGCCCGCCAGGTTGACGCCTTTTGCAACGAACTTAACATAACCGTTCCGGTGGCGGTCCATGCCGATCACTTTGGCATTAAAAAGCCCGGGGATATAGACCTTGCAAAGACCGAAATTCCTTCGCTGTTTGATGCGGGTATCACCTCCATAGCCATCGACGCCTCCCACATGCATGACGACCAGAATCTTCTGGCCAACCTCGAGCTCAACCCCTTTGTTCCATCCTGGGCAGGTCTTGAGACCGAAGTAGGAGAAATCAAGGGAACCCAGGGCCTTTCAACCCCTGAAGAGGCCCTGTTCCTGATCCAGGGACTCAACGCCCACGGCATCGTTCCCGACTGGATCGCCCTGAACAATGGAACCACCCATGGCATCGAGGCAAGCGGAACCGGAATTAACGTCGCCCTTACCCGGGAGATCCACAAGGCCCTGGCTCCCTACGCAACCTCTGGTGCCCAGCACGGAACGTCTGGAAACAGCTCAGACAGACTCAGGGACATTGCATCCTTGACCCGGACTACAAAGGCAAATGTGGCCACCGCCCTCCAGATGATCTCCTGGGGTGTTGAGGTGAACGACTATGGTAACGCCATCCTTGATGACAACGGAAACTTCATTAAAAAGGATGACCGTGGTGTGAACGACTCCGTGTGGCAGCAGATGCTTGACAGTGCAAAAAAGCTTGGCCTGCGGGCAGGTGACTTTAAAAAGCTGAACCTTCCCTTTGAAAACATCCTCCATGCCCAGCCGAAAGAGATCCGGGAAAGAATGGTCAAAGAAGTGGAAGAATTTGTCTATACTCTTTTGACAACGGTTTTCAATGCCAGGGGAACGGCATCCATTGCACTTGACGAGATACTGGGAAAAGGCTCCCACGACCCGGGACCCAAGACAAGTTCGATTGAGGACCCCAAAGATTGGACCCGGGAGCGGATAAAGGAAAAAGGAGCCATGATCACGTCGGACAAGGGACCTGAAGGAAGTTTTGACGATTAAAAAAAAAGCTTCAGGTTCTGGGATCAACGACCGATAGTGGTGTTAAGGTCAAGGAGAATTGAAAATGCAGATTCCATCATACCAGATCCGAAATGTATTGAAAAACTACAGCCGGCAGTTGAGCCAGGGCAAAATTTTAGCCAGGAACCGAACTGCCGGAAATTTCCAGGCCGACAATGTCAGCATCTCTGCCGAGGCTAAGCGGACAACGATCCTTGAAAAAGTGACAGCCACAATTGTGGACAGAATCACAACCATGGGTCCCCAGGAAGAATTTGAGCTGAAGATTACAGACCAGGTACAGCAGGAGCTTGGGCAGCGAATCAATTTCACCCCTAGGAAAGAGGACAGTTTTTCCTTTACAAGCATTGACAAGGACAATGTCAAAACCATCAAGACCCTTTCGGTTGAAGATTCACAATTTGTCATTCGCAGACTTACCGAGCTTGCACGAAAAGCCGCTGACAGCAACATGGCAACGATAAAGACAAAACCGAACATATAAAGACAAGATTAGGATAAGATGAGGACAAAATGAAAATATCCAACCAGAACACAAACCTGATCAATCAGACCTATGGAAAGAACCAGACACCGGTTCCCTCTTCCAAAGACAGAAAAAATGTGGAAAAGAGCCCAGAATCAACCCGAAACATTGACAGCGTAAGCCTGTCGCCAGCCACAAAAGACCTTCAAAAAATTGAGCAGGCAATGGGTGCTGAGCCCCCTGGGAGGAGCGAACGGGTCGCAACCCTGAAGGCTGCGGTTGAAAACGGCAGATACAAGGTTGACCCCGAGGCGGTTGCAGAACGAATGGCCGGATTTTTCATTGACAAAATTGCCTAGAAATCTTTACGCATGGCCTGCACATTTTTCCCCCAGGTCCCGGTTAAAACGTCCAAACCCACTGGCACACCCCTGTCGAAACCGCTTTAAATCAACGCCTTCGGCTATCTTGCCACCAATAGAAGAAATGGCCTATTTCTTGCTTCAACCTGATTTATGGACAACACCATAAAGGAGGCATAATCAATGATACATTCGGTAAACTCACCCCCCATGATTCCGGCAAAGGGAGTTGAGAAAAACAATCAGGACAATCAGACCACAGGCCAGGGATTTCAACAGATCCTGAACGATACAGTCGAGAAAAAAACTGCCGGACAAGACACACAACCCATAATGCAGCCCCCTGTATCTACCCTCCAAGAAATCTTTGCCCCGTCATTTGATCTTGAATCAGACCCCCTGACGACCATCCAGGGTATGACCGATGAACTCCTGGAGATGCTTGAGCTTTATACCAACGGGCTTGGCAACGATAAAAACACCCTCAGAAACCTTGCCCCCATGCTTGACAGAATCAAAGGAAATGCCGATGCCCTGGTTGAAAAGATCGGCAATATGGAAGACGCCGACCCTGACCTCAAGGAAATAGCCACCCAAAGCGCCATGCTGGCAAACACCGAATACCTCAAATTCCAGCGGGGTGACTATATATAGACCGCCTTACCAGGTTTTCCTCACCTTAATTCCCCGGTCGTGGAGGTGCTCCTTGATCTGGCGGATGGTATAGGTTCCAAAATGAACCATGGATGCAATGAGTGCGGCATCTGCCCTTCCCTGGTTCAGGACCTCCACAAGGTGGGAGGGAGTACCGGCGCCTCCTGAAGCAATGACTGGAATATCAACCGTGTCCGAGATGAGGCGGGTAAGGTTAATCTCATAACCGTCTTTAGTGCCGTCGGCATCGATTGAATTAAGACATATCTCTCCGGCCCCGAGGTCCTGGGCCTTTAAAGCCCAGGACACGGCGTCCATGCCGGTATAGGTTCTGCCCCCGTTGATGACAATTTCATAGCCTGAATCAATACCCTGTTTTTCCCCCACCTTTTTGACATCCATACCGAGCACCACACATTGATTGCCAAAGGCCCGGGCACCCTGACGAATAAGGTCCGGATTTTTTACGGCGGCCGAATTGAGACTCACCTTTTCCGCCCCTGCAAGCAGCACGGTGCGCATCCCCTCAAGAGTACTGATTCCCCCCCCCACTGTAAACGGGATAAATATGGTTTCAGCAACCTTTTTCACCACATCTATCATGATCCCCCTCTGTTCGTGGGAGGCGGTAATGTCATAGAAAACAAGCTCATCAGCCCCGGCTTCATAGTAAAACCTTGCCATCTGAACAGGATCACCAATCTCAACGTTGTTCTGAAACTTTACGCCCTTGGTCGTCTTGCCCTCCCTTACATCAAGACAGGGGATAATGCGTTTACTCAGCATGGTTTCCACCCACAAAAGTTCTTCAGTATTAAAAGTCCAGGTTCACCGCTCTTTTCAAGGTGAAACTGCGTGGCAAAAAGATTGTCCCGGCCAAGGGCCGAGGTGAACGTAACTCCATAGTCGGTGATGGCGAAAACGGTCTTATCATCGTGCGGGACAGGAAAATAGGAATGGACAAAATAAAATTCATCATCGGTTTTAACCCCATGCAAAAGGGGATGGTCCTGAACCACGGTTAAACCGTTCCACCCCATATGGGGCACCTTTAAATGGCCACCCAGAGGGACGGGCATTTCCCGGGGAAACGACTTGACACCTCCGGATATCAGCCCGAGACAGGCGGCATTGTCCTCCTCGCTCCTCTCCATGATGACCTGACAGCCGACGCAGATACCCAGCATGGGGATCCCGGCCGCAAAGGCATCGTTCATGGCAAGATCAATCCCGTCCCGCTCCATTGCAGCCATGGCGGAACCGGCAGCCCCGACACCCGGAAAAATGATCCGGTCTGCTGACTTTATCCTATCCCCATCCCCTGTGATCAGGGGGGTAAAGCCAAGATGGGAGACAGCCCTGGCAACGCTTGTAAGGTTCCCCCCTCCATAATCAACAATCGCTATCATATGCCCTCTTTGCCTCTTTCCATAAACGGTCTTTTTCGGTTCTTGACAGGTCCTTAATCCTGATCTGGCTTTGGTCCTGTGCCTGCTCCTGATGTTTGTTATGGCTCCTTGCAGCAAGGATCTCCATCAACCGGAAACGGCTTTCAAATTTATCCGTGGCCATGGCCAGGGAGATTTCAGGATGAATTCCGGCAAACCTTGCCACATTGGACAGGGTAAAAAGAAGATCCCCAAACTCCATGGCTATTTCAGCCGTGTCACCCTTTGAAAGGGCCTGGGTGAACTCCTTCCACTCCTCTTCCACCTTTTTAACTACGCCCTCCATGTTATCCCAGTCAAATCCGGATCTTGCGACCCGTTCCGAAACCTTATAGGATCTCAAAAGAGAGGTCATCCCCGAAGGAACTGAATCAAGGACCGAGGCCTGGGGCAATTTTCCCGCCCTTTTTTTTTCCTCACCTTTGATCTTCTCCCACCTTTTAAAAAGAGCCTCTTCACTGTCCAGGATCAAATTTGCATAAACATGGGGGTGGCGGCGGATCATCTTTTGCGCGCTCGCCCGGATGGCGTCGGAAATATCAAACGCCCCCTTTTCCCGATAGAGTTCAGCAATGAACACAAGCTGGAACAACACATCCCCAATCTCGTCGCACACATCAGCAGGATCATCCTTTTCCATGGCTTCGAGAAGCTCATAAGCCTCCTCCACAAGGCATTTCCACATGGTCTCAGGGGTCTGCTTTCGATCCCAGGGGCAACCATTTTCCCCCCTCAAGGTCTGAACAATTTCAACAAGACCCGTCAGACCCTCGGTGCCACGGCTCTCTTCTGTTTTTCCCAATTTTTTTTTATTCCTTTGATCTTTAACTGTAATTCGTGCTGCATGTCCCGTGCTACAAACACAGAAATGGCCTGGGACACGATTGCCACCTGGGGAGCAAGAAGGGATTCAGAGACAAAGGCCGTATTCCTTGGTAAAAGTGTTGTGATTGCGATCAGGAGAACCGCAACGATGAGAACCCCCTTTGCCCCGCCAAATACCAGGCCACACAGCCGATCCACCCACCCCAGGAATACAACATTCAAAAAATATCGGATCAGGGCCGCCAGCAGATTGATAACGACCAGGATTGCGCAAAAGAGCAGAAAAAAAGCGAGCATCTTCCGAAAACCTGGATTATCGATCCATCGGCTGAACAAGGGCTCCACCAGGGGATAGTAGGTGCTGGCACCATAAAACCCGGCAATAACACCGACAATGGAAGAGACCTCGCGTATAAATCCCCTGAAAAGGCCTCGAACAAGGCAAAATGAAACAATCACCACTATCACAATATCGAACATATTCATAATTGCCACCCCATAATTTATATGCTAAAAGGATTACCTATCAGCCAGACTGGTTTTCAGTCAAGATTTTTTATTGACCTTTTCATTAATTAGGTGCAGTCTTGGGGCTATGAAACGCATAATCCTAGCAGAGAACGATCTTGCCCGGGAGCTTTGTGGGCCCTACAACGCTAACATCACAACCCTAGCCGACACAACCGGAATAAAAATCGACGTCAGGGGAAACGAGCTTGCCTTAAGAGGCAAGGAGTCGGATGTACTGCTCGCAGAGAACATCATCGACCAGCTCTACGGGCTTGTGAAAAAAAGATACACCCTGACTCCCCTGGACATAGAATCAGCGGCCAGGGCACTCAGGCTTGACAGCACCTGCAAACTTGCCACCATTTTTTTAGACACCATTTTCACCACGGTTAAAAAAAGGCCCATCACACCCAGGAACCCAGCCCAGAAACTTTATGTTGATGCGGCAAGGAAAAATGATATCGTTTTCTCCATCGGTCCTGCCGGGACCGGCAAGACCTATCTTGCCATGGCAATGGCCGTGGCGGCATTCACCCGGGGTGAGGTCAATAGAATCGTGCTCACCCGGCCTGCGGTTGAAGCAGGAGAAGCCCTGGGATTTCTTCCCGGGGACCTTGCCGAAAAAATAAACCCCTACCTGAGACCCCTCTACGACGCCCTTTATGATATGCTACCCTTTGACCGGGTAAGGGAGTTGATCGAACAGGGAACCATCGAGATCGCCCCCCTTGCATTCATGCGGGGCAGGACCCTGAACAACTCGTTCATCATCCTTGACGAGGCTCAGAACACCTCATCAGAACAGATGAAAATGTTTCTCACCCGCATCGGCTACAGCTCAAGGGCCGTCATCACGGGGGATATAACCCAGATCGATCTTCCCCGGGGCAAGGGATCAGGCCTTATCGAGGCAAAAAGTATCCTTCAGGATATAGACGGCCTTGCCTTTGTCTACTTTACAAGGGAGGATGTTGTCAGGCACAGGCTGGTATCAAGCATCATCCATGCCTATGAACGATCATATGAACGATCAATCAAAACGGACGACACTTTGAAAAATGGCAGCTGAAAAAAAAATAGACTCGATCAATCGATTTATCGCCACCAGGCCCTCTGTTCTGGTGGGAATTCTTGTGATAACGACCCTGATACTTACCCTTGTTCTGAATCCTGAAAAGGGCAACGTAAACCTCACTTACAGGCTCGCAGATGTTGCAGACAGGGACATTAAGGCCCCCAGGGATTTTTTCATCGAAGACACAGATGCCACCGAGCTCAACCGGACAAAAACAGGCCAGTCAGTGCTTACTGTCTACGACTTTGACCCCACCCTGATCCATAAGATTTCCGACAGGTTAAGCCACTCCTTTGACCTGACCCAGAAGTTTTACACAAACGGGGAAGAGCCCCCCTCCCTTTCCACGGTCATGGCCGTGAAAGAAGAGTTTGAACGGACAATGGGACTGCCCATAAATAAGGGTGCCTTTGCCACCCTCCACCGCAACGATTTTTCTCCAGCGATCCTGGAAAAAATCCAGGCCATCCTCACGGCAATCCTCGACAACGGCGTTGTTTCCAACAAAGAGATCCTGCTCAAGGAAGAGGGCAAGGGAATTGTCTTAAGAACCCTTGGAACCAAGGATGAACGGGTGATCAACAACCTCAAAGTCTTTTACGGCCCGGACCAGGCAAAGGCAATGGTAAGAATTATTGGCGACCCCTTGCTAAAGGAGATCGACTACAACCTGTCCAACCTCATCGTTGATCTTTGCCAGCAGCTGGTCATACCCAACCTCACCATGAATCGGAGTGAAACCGAGGCAAGGGTGCAGGCGGCTGAATCAGAGGTGAAACCGGTTCTCTACAAGATCAAGGCAGGGGAAATGATCCTGAGGGAGGGCGAACGGGTGGACGAACTCCAGCTTGTAAAGCTCAAGGCCCTGGAGGGTCAGACCGACAAAAAAAACTTCCTAATGGCACGGTCAGGAACCGTTCTGGTCATCCTCTTTCTCCTGGTGGTAGTCTATCTCCTGCTTCTGCGGGACAAGAAGATCCTGAAACGACACCACAACAAAAACATCATTTTCCTGGCATCACTATTGATCCTCTTTGCCGTTGTCGCAAGCCTTGCGGCACCTTTTGCAGCCAGGGTCAACCTGGATATTCCCGTTTCAATGTCGGACGTCTCAATCTCCCTTGGCCTTCCCCTGGCCGCAGGTGCCATGACCGTGTGCCTGTTCCTCAACTTTGGAGTTGCCATCTCCTTTTCCATCGTTCTTTCCCTCGTGTGCTCCATGATTTTTTCAAACAGCATCGAGGTATTTATTTTCTTTTTTTTAAGCTCCATTACCGCAGCATTCTGGACAAAAGAGTGCCGCCAGAGGAAACGGTTCATCACGGCAGGTGTTAAATTAGCTCTCTTCAACTCGGGCCTTGCCCTGGTACTTAACATCTATTCCGGTCAGCCGGACATCGGCATCATCTCAAAGGAAATCCTGCTTGCATTTTCAGGCGGTCTCCTGGCAGGAATCATCACGGCTGGCCTTGCCCCTTTGATAGAAATCCTGTTTGACTATACAACCGAGATCAAGCTGCTTGAGCTCGCTAGCCTTGACCAGCCCATCATGCGACGCCTGATGATCGAGGCTCCCGGCACCTACAACCACAGCATCATCGTGGCAAGCCTTGCCGAGGCCGCAGCATCGGCCATTGGGGCAAGCATACTCAAGACCAAGGTAAGCGCCTTTTACCACGACATCGGAAAACTCCAGCAGCCCCTTTACTTCATCGAGAACCAGACCGACGGCAAAAATCGCCACGACAAACTTTCACCCTCCATGAGTGCCCTGATATTGATCCAGCACGTTAAAAAGGGAGTGGAAATCGCCAAGGAATACAAGCTTGGCACAGACATTATAGACACAATACGCCAGCACCACGGCACCAGCCTGATCCGCTACTTCTACAACAAGAGTGTCAAACTCAACGGTGTGGATACCGTAAAGGAGAACGATTTTCGTTATCCTGGCCCCAAACCCCAGACAAGGGAGGCGGGCATTGTAATGCTGGCCGACGTGATCGAGGCGGCCATGCGAACCCTTGAACGCCCTACCCCTGCAAGAATTCAGGGGAGAGTCCAGGAGCTGACCAACGCCATCTTTTCGGACGGCCAGTTAGAAGAGTGTGAGCTGACATTAAAAGACCTTCACCAGATCGCCAGGAGTTTCATCAAGATCCTCACCGGTATCTATCACCAGCGCATTGAATATGCCGAACGTCCCCAGGAAAACAAACCCCAGGAAAAACAGAAAGAGAAAAATGGAGCACAAGAAAATCCTGATCCAAATTCAGACAAACAGGACAAAACTGTCAAAGCCCCGGATCGTCCAAAAGCTCAGCAAAATCTTAAGCGCCTTGGGATATGAGGACCATGAGCTTTCCGTAGTCATGACCGACGACAACCATATGATGGAGCTCAACCAGACCTACCGGGGAATTGCAAAGCCCACCAATGTGCTCTCCTTTCCCATGCTCCAAGGCGAATTTTCCCAGGTTTCACCCTTTCTTCTCGGGGATATAGTCGTTTCCGTGGACACGGCCCGGAAAGAGGCGGAGGAGGCTGGCATAACCCTTGACGAAAGGCTCTCCCAACTGATGATCCACGGTCTCCTCCACCTCGTTGGGTTTGACCATGAGATAGGGGAGGATGAGGCCGTTGAAATGGAACAAAAGAGCCTTGAACTTCTGAGGCTCATTGAAACCAACCCAAACCTTAACCCGTTTTAGGGATTGCAGATAAAAGAAGCTCAACACAAATAAAATTTGCGGTCCTACCTACAGCCCCAAAGGAGTCAATATGGCACACCTTGCCGTTAACGTAGACCATGTAGCCACACTCAGACAGGCCCGGGGGGCCGAATATCCGGAGCCTGCCGCAGCGGCCCTGGCCGCAGAGGCAGCCGGAGCCGACGCCATTGTCGTTCACCTGAGAGAAGACAGGCGCCACATCAACGAGCGGGATGTCAGGATCATCAAGGAGGTGATCCGCACAAGGCTCATCTTTGAGATGGCTGCAACCACCGAAATGCTCGGCATCGCCCTGTCAGTAAAGCCCCACACGGTAACCCTTGTACCGGAAAAAAGAGAAGAGATCACAACCGAGGGCGGCCTTGACCTGATCAACCACCACTCATCTGTCAAGCAGACGGTGGAGGCGCTGAAAAGCACAGGCATCAAGGTATGCATATTCATCGATCCCGATCTTGATCAGATCAAGATGGCCCATAAGATAGACGCCGACATGATCGAGATCCATACGGGTGCCTTTTGCGACGCAAGGGTTGACCATGAAAGGGAACGGGAATTTTCAAGGATAGTGGATGCGGCAAAGATCGGCGCCAAGCTAAAACTTTCCGTCAATGCAGGCCACGGCATCTGCTACAACACCATCAAGGCGTTCCAGGGCCTCGATGAAATTGACGAGTTCAGCATCGGCCACAGCATCGTATCCCGGGCCGTTCTAACGGGCATGGACCGGGCCGTGCGGGATATGGCGGCCCTTATCCGGGACCTTTGATCCACTATCTCTAACGCTGGCACGATACGTTTATTATATCTCCCTGACCCTGCGTCGGCTCCACCTGGATGAAAAAAGCCCTATCCTTTTCTATCATTTTCAGGGTGGCGGTGAATTTAACGTCATTGTCATGCTTGAACACATAGGGACGGGTTTTTTTCCCGGCAGCAAGGGTAGCGATATTATCGGGGGTAAGGGTTTTGCCAAGGATAGTTTTCCAGATAACGAATCGGCAGTCACCGTCGTTCACCCGCCAGTTTGAGCAGCCAAAGCCTCTGTTGCCTTCGATGATCCCTCCCCTGCAAACGGGGCAAAGCGCCGGGGGGTGATCGTCGGGCAGGGTTGACATTTTCATCACACCTGGGACCGAATCTGGGGCCCAACTTGAAACTGAACTCCTGGCCGGACCACCAGGATCCTGCCCCTGTTTTTCTTTTCCGGTGTTGAAATCAAACTCAACCTTATGCGCTCCTCCATGGTCTACGATCCTGAGACAGGCTGGAAATCGCCGCTTCTTTTTGGATATAAATCCCTGGAACGGACCCGAACGCCGATACTTGAGAAGATTTGCCGCCATTTTAGACGAGATGCGCTTGCCGGCAATCTGCTTGAAGATCACAAAACTACAGCCAGGCGCCCTGCAGGCGAATGCCTTTCGACCTTCAGAAACAGGGCCGCCACAGGAGGGACAAGTACCGATTTCACTGGATGACTCGGACGCTCGTTCAAATGTTTCCTTCCCAAGGTCTGCAAGTTTCAGCTCTGCTACAGCGGCGGCAACAAAGGTTTTGATCCTGTTGAGAAAATCGAGGTTGGCCTCCTGTCCAAGGGCGATGGCGTTGAGTCCCATCTCCCACCTTGCCGTCTCGTCCGGGCGGGTCAATACCGAAGAAACAGGGCAACGCCTGAGCTGAATGATGAGATAGACCCCCTTGTCCGTGGCAATGAGGCGTTTCCCAGCCCTTGTGACATATCCCCGCAGGATAAGGGTCTCGATTATCTGGGCCCTTGTTGACTGGGTGCCGATACCCGTGTCTCCCCGAAAGATCCGGCGGATATCATCCTCTTCCACGTACCTGGAAGGGTTGGTCATATCCTTTAACAGCAGGGCGTCCGAATAATCCGGCGGCGGAACGGTTTTTTTCTCTAGGATGTCAACCTTATCGGCCTTCCCCCTGTCATCCTTTGCAAGGGGCGGAAGGATCTCTGGTTCTGCCTGGCCCCTTGAACCCGGCGAATAGACCCTTGTCCACCCGGGATCGATGGTCACCCGGCCCAGGGTCTGAAAGGTCTGGTCGGCAAGATCGGTCACCACCCTTGTGCTCTCGTAACTGAAATCGGGGTGGAATGCTGCCGCAAATCTGCGGACAACAAGGTCAAAGAGGAGGTGCTCATCCCCGCTTGCCCCGGCAGGAATGGGCTTGAACGGGATAAGAGCATGGTGATCGGTCAGTCGTCCATCGTTAAAGACCCGGGTGGTGCTAAGGCTGACCCTTCTGGGATCAACGGTTGAGAAGATATCGCCATGGGCCGTCCCAAAGGTTTTGATGATTTTTTTCACAAGATCGAGGCCGGCGGTTCCAAGCACCTTGGAGTCTGTCCTCGGGTAGGAGAGGCATTTTCGATCCTGGTACAGGGTCTGAGCAAGGGAGAGTGTTTTTTTGGCGGAAAACCCGAACCGGTTATTGGCCTCCTGCTGAAGATCGGTAAGGGAAAAGAGAAGGGGGGGCGGTTCGGATTTCTTCTCCCTTTTGACGGTAACGACAACACCGGGAGCTGTCTCGTTTTTAAGGTCAGAGACAAGGGCAATGGCCTGCTCTTTTTCAACGATCCTTGTCTCGATCCCAGAGTCCCTTTTATCACCCGGCCCCCCTTTTCTCTCCTTGAACCACAGGCCGGTCCACCTCCCCTTTTCATTGATAAAAACAACCTTTATCTGCCAGAAGGTTTCAGGGACAAAGTTTTCCCTCTCACTTCGACGGTCAACCACAAGGGCAAGCACGGCTGTCTGAACCCGGCCAACGGAGAAAAGATCCTTAAGTCTCACCGTGAGCACCCGAGTCAGGTTCATGCCCACAAGCCAGTCCGCAACCTGGCGGTAATAGCCGGCCCGCCACAGCCTGTCATAATCTTCGATGGGCCGCAGCTGTTCCATGGTGCTTCTCACCACCTCCGGCACCAGGGCCTGGCTTGTCCAGAAGCGTACAATGCGACTCTTGTCCTTGAACCCCGACTCAAGAAGAATGGTTCGGGCGATCACCTCTCCCTCCCTTCCTGCATCCGTTGCTATGACCACCCGGTCAAACTCTCCCCTTTTCAAAAGGGACTTGATAATTTTAAACTGTTTAAAACTTCGCCCAATTGGTTTATACTTAAAGGTTTCCGGAATAAGGGGAAGGGTGGAAAGCTGCCACCGCTTGAGGCCTGGATCATAATCGTCCGGTTCGAAGAGCTCCACCAGATGGCCCACGGCCCAGACAATCACATGGGTTGGCCCTTGAAAACAGCCTTCTTTTTTCCCCTTGATTCCAAGGGCCTTTGCAAAATCAGCTGCAACGGAAAATTTCTCTGTGAGTATAAGATCAACCATTGCGCTCCTAAACCCGGGCAAGTATTATGGTGATATTGTCCGTTCCACCGGATTCAAGGGCGGCATTCATCAGGGCGTCTATTTTTTCTTCAAGGGTTGTATCCGCCGTCAGCAATGTGAGAATCTCATGGCACGTCACCATTTTGTGCATACCGTCCGTAGCCAGAATCAAAAGGTCGTTTTTCTTTACTCTGATGTGTCCGGTTTCAGGGTCACACATGCCGTATCCCAGGCATTGATCAAGTATGTCACTCGAAAAATGCCCCTCTGCCTCACCGGGCTTTAACCTGCCCTCTTCCACAAGGACCCTGGCCAGGGTCTGGTCCCGGGTTACCTGTATCAACCGGTTGTCCCGTAAAATATAGAAGCGGCTGTCCCCTGCATTCAGCCAGTGAATCGTGTCAAATCTTAGAACCAGGCAAACCAGGGTCGTGGCCATGTAAGTCAAACTTGGATGAGTCCTGGCTTTTTTATCAATAAGAAGGTCGAGTTTCCTTGCAAAGGCATTGAGTTCTTTTGCCTCTCTGCCCTTATTCAAAGACTTTAAACAGGCGATTCGGTCCATTGCAATTTCAGCGGCAACATCACTTGAGACATCCCCGCCCAAACCATCTGCAACGGCCAGAACCAATGAATCGTCATCCAGAGGCCCAACAAAGTATCGATCTTCATTCACCGATTTTACAAATCCCGTATTGGTAGAGACAACAATGCTTGTGTTATTTACAACCATCGATGCCCTAGCTAAACCGTGCCCTGAATCGTCAGCCACATATTTATTCACACGTCAACTCTTTGATTGCCTGTTTCATACTCGAATACCTCTCTCCAGGATCTATCCTGCATGCTTTTTTTATAAATTTCACCAATCTTCTGGGCATTTGGGGCACCGTGATTGCGGGATCAGGAATTTCCTGGCAGCAGCGAATATGGTTAAAAAGGGCTGGATCATCCTCAGGGTAAGGCCTTTCACCGGTAACCATTTCATAGGCTGTAATCCCAAGGGCGTATATTTCACTCATCAGATCTGGAGTCTCTCCCCGAATAAGTTCAGGTGCAAGGTAGGCATAGGCACCGTCCAGGGCCTGGTCGTCCTCAAAAACCGAACAGGCAAGGCCAAAATCAACAAGTTTAATTGTTTCATCGTTTAAAACCATGAGGTTACCAGGATTGATGTCCCGATGAATAATATCCCTGGTGTAAGCATGGTCGATGGCAAGACAGCACTGTATCAGATAATTGATGGCAAGGTTGGGGGCTATTCTTTTATCCCGCTGGATTTTGTCCATCATGGATTGCCCCTCAAGATACTCCATGATAATGAATCCGGTACGGTATCTCTTGATCATGGCAAATATTTTTATGATGTTGGGGTGGTCAAGCCTGGAAACTATATCTGCCTCCTGCTCAAGCTGCTTGAGAAATTCTGAATCCCTGAACATGTTGTGCCGCATCATCTTTATAGCCACAGGCCTTTGGGTGGGAATATCCTTACCCCTGTAGACAATGCTGTATCCGCCCCGTCCGATTATATCCGTTGCCAGATATCGTCCAATGGTCCGGTATGAGGTAGGACGCCTGGAGTCAAAACGATCTGCAACAATCTCGGTTAAAAACTCCCAGAGATCAGGGTCATTTTCAGGAATATTTTCAAATTCAGATTTTTCGATGACCCAGGCTTCGATTTCAGTTTCAGCTTCAACACTGGCCATGCTGGGTTCACCGGTAAAAAGGGCGCTCATGTTAACGATGTCACCCTCACTCCTGTGGTCCACAGGATAAAGACCGTTATTTTTTTCCACAAGCACGATGCAGGAGCCGCTGCGGATAATATATGCCTCTCTGGTCTCCTGGCCCTGGACCACGAAGCGTTCACTGGCGGCAAAGATCTTAAGCTTCAAGTCTTTTAAGATGGGATTTTTCCCCTCGCAACTTTGTACGAATCTTAAAAACTTTGTCCTTAAATTTTTTGTGCCTTGTTCAGCCGTCACCATATGGAAAAAATCACAGGTCCGGCACTCTTCTCGTTTATCTGAAAAACAGCCCTGGAGCCTGTTGTTGCAAATGGTTTCGGATACGGCCCAGCAGAACCTTCCACCATTTTTACCCGAGTTGATGCCGGAAAAAGAACCGTCTGACGCCGCCGGGCACACCCCTTTTTCGGCACTGTCTTTCCCTCCCGGCTCCAACCCGCAACCCATGTACTCCCAGCAGTTTATTTTCGATTTGACCATAGCCATTCCGATTAGATGTTGGATACCAATGCTGCCATTTCTTCAAGTCGCTTCCGGTTTTTTTGGACGACGATTTCACCGTCTGCAGCAGCCTCTTCCCGATCAAACTGATCCCTTAACGTTTTTTTTTCAGTTTCAGATAATTCGGCTTGGGCCATTGGGAAGAACAGGTGATCCTCCCTGTAAATGTGGCGTTTTAAAACAGAGATAAATGATGAGAGGTTCAGTAGAAGTGTTGAAACGGCAATTTCATTGCCCATGGCATAACCGTTGAGGGATTTTTCTATTTTGGCTATGGAATCCCTGTTTAATTCATGCTGGTATCGAAGGGCCCCCATTTCAAGATCAATTTCTCCATGCTTATTCCTGGCCAGGACGCTGAACAGAAGATACTCTTCCTTATAATGGTGATATTTATCGGCATACTCCCTGAAAAATAATATTGCCAGCTCAAAAAACCTCCCAGGGGGCTGCCTGTTTTTCTCAAGGGCATCCCTTGCCCTTGAGAGATAGTCAAGGCCGTGAAGTATGTCACCGTGTTCTTTTCTCAGTCTGGATAGAGTTTCCATCGCTACTCCCGGATGGGTTATTTAATCTGCGCTCTTTTTAGTACCAATATTCAGGATAACGTCGGTTTTTTGCAAGGTTATTTACCACAAGGGCAACCAACAGCATAATGGCGACACCCAGGGTTACTGGAACCAGAACATACATAAATCCAAGGACATGGATTTTCTCACCTCCGATTACGGCTATCAATGCCGTGGCTCCGCCCGGGGGATGCAGCGTACCTGTGGCATGCATTAATGCAATGGCAGTTGCAACTGCAAATGCTGCGGCAAACCAGGGAAAAGGATAAAAAAGTTTATAGGATAAAACACCTATAAAGGCAGATAAAATATGCCCTCCCACCAGATTTCGAGGCTGGGCAAGGGGACTTCTTACCGCACCGTATATCAATACCGCCGAAGCACCAAAGGATCCGACAATAAACACCAGATCGGTGTTGTGAAAGAAACAGGAACTTATAAATGCTATAGGGGTTATCCCCAAAAAAGCGCCAATCCACGACCAGGCAATTTCTGAATACCCCACCCTTGAAGGACCTCTCTTGCCGCCCCCCTTCATTTTTTGAAAAAATAACATTGAAATACCCTTCTTTGTTTTAGCCAACACCCACTACCCACTCAAAAAGAACACAAAGTCTGAACAAGATCAGATCTGGCAATAATACCGACAAGCCTCGACTGGTTATCAACCACAGGGACCCTGTTAATATTCTTTTTGTCCATTAAGTCGGCGACCTCCAATATCGGTGTTTGTACGGAAATATTAATGGCCGGGGAGGACATGATATCTCTAGCGGTAAGATTTTTAAAATCAGCGGCGATGCACCCCTTAGTCTCAAGGCATTGTAAAACAACACGCATAAAAGAGGGTTTTTTATCATCGTTCATTCTTTTTAAAAAATCTTTTTCTGAGATTACACCTGCCACTGTTCCATCCTCTTTCAAGACCGGAACTCCCGAGATTTCATTGTCAGCCATTTTATGTACGACCTCCATAAGGGCAGTATCTTCACTTACGGTTATAACCTTTCTGGTCATGACCTGATCAGCCTTTATGGCATTTTTCAACGTTGACATGGCGTGGTCAAAGGCCGCACGATATAGCTCCATACTGTCTGAGGGCGTGATATCCAGATATCCGGGTATTTTTTTCATAGCCTCGTAGATATCATCCTCTGTGATGGATTGCCTGCACTCGTTGAGCAAACTGAATTTCATTTTCACCTCCAAAAAAATGAGAATTAAAACAGAAGCTAACACATTTTTATCACTCGTTGGGAAATATTTTTCCAATCTAAACATCCCTCAAAAATGGTGTAATTACGTTCCCTTTGGTTTCCCTGACCGGAACGGGAAACCAAAGGGGGGAAAAACCCTCAGGCAGGTCAAAACTCCCTCCGGCTTTCTTCGTTCAGCAGGGGAAACTGGCTGTCGCCTTTAGAGTAAAACTAAAATGAAAATAGCTGGCGCAGCCACACGATGAATTCATTCTTACCGTCAAACCATCAATATTAGGGCCTCAAGGCGTCAAATTATTTTACCACGAAGAACACGAAGAGCACGAAGATTCCCTTCCTTCGTGGCCTTCGTGTTCTTCGTGGTTTTTTAAAAAAATCATCCTGGCACATTTCAAGGCTGCTGCTGAAAAAACCAGCAGAACATGGCATTCTTTTTTATCTCTAACAGAATAACTTTACCCTGGGCGCAGCCAGAAGGGGCTTTTCTTTTCGTCCAAATTTGAATATGTTGAGGTTTTTTGAACTTTAAACTATCCGGTCGGGGCAGGGAAAGGCATTCGGCCAGGACAACCAATCAAACAAACCTGGGAGGATAAAATGGATAAACGTGTAGTACTGGTGGCATTCAATGGAGAGGCTATGTGTTTTGTCCATGTGCTGCTGAATGCCCTTGATATGCAAGAAAAAGGGTATGAGGTAAAGGTGGTGATCGAGGGAAGTGCAACCAAACTTGTGGAGACCCTGGGTGATAAGTCCCACCCCTTTTCTCAGCCCTACATTGAGGTCAGGGGAAAGGGAATGATAGATTGCGTCTGCTATGCCTGTGCCACAAAGATGGAGGCGGTTGAGGCAGCTAAGGCCCAGGGATTACCCCTTTGCAAGGACATGAAGGGCCACCCCAGCATTGCCGACTATATGGAAAAGGGATACAAAGTCATAACCTTTTAAGGACCGCAGATTAAACAACTAAAGTTTCCTGTAAATTAATTGATCATCTTGCTATGCAACCATGCGTAGCAAGGTTTTGACGAAAGATTTTGGGGGGGGTTGACCCGGCACAGGGCAAACCCTATAAAAATCAGAACTCAATGC